>Ga0209639_1001100_pt1 | contig 30142 bp, 17 predicted proteins | sample EPASupsiteHSE605_FD_187268 | JGI IMG/M metagenome (GOLD analysis project Ga0209639, IMG submission 187268) | Bioremediated contaminated groundwater from EPA Superfund site, New Mexico - Sample HSE6-05 (SPAdes) (version 2) | ecosystem: Environmental > Aquatic > Deep subsurface > Groundwater >... | reverse complement strand
CATCTAGTCTTCAAATCTATAAGTCTTGATTGGTTCCAAATAGTTGAGAGTATGATGAATATGATGTTGAAAAAGAAAGCTTCATAAACAAATAATTCATCGAGAAAAACCAAGAATATTGGAAAAATTTTGAAAAAATTTGAAAAAAATTTTTACACAGTAAAAAAGGTTTTACATAGTAAAAAGGGTGACTTTAGAATGTTATTGTTGTTTTTATATCAACAAGGAACGACGACAAATATTGTAGAATATAGTGGTGTTAAATATATTGAACATAGATACACCACTGTTGGAGAGTTTTCATTTACTCCTCCTTTTGATAACCTTGATATTGATTATTTAATTGTTGCAGGAGGAGGTGGCGGTGGTTCACGTCACTCTGGAGGAGGAGGAGGTGGAGGTGTTATCATGGCTTTTAATTCTCGAATCTCAAGCGGTACATATAAGGTTGTTGTTGGCAAAGGTGGGGATGGAGGTTATAACACTAATGGCGCCAATGGAGGAGATTCATATTTTTGGAATGAGACAGCAATCGGTGGTGGTGGCGGAGGATCATACCCATATACATCCGGACTAAGTGGTGGTAGCGGCGGTGGTGGGCCATATGGAAACTCACCTGGTGGTATATCTAATCAGATAGTATCGTTGCGCGGCCAAGCCTATGGTAACAAAGGAGGTGCTGATTTATCTACGAGCAACTGTATTCGATTCTGTGGAGGAGGAGGAGGTGCTGGAGGACCCGGATCTAATGGAAATGAGACATCAGGTGGAAATGGAGGTCCAGGAATAGAATGGGTAGATGGAAATTATTATGGCGCTGGCGGTGGAGGAGCCACATATCAAAGCGGTAAAGGTGGAAATGGTGGTAAAGGCGGCGGTGGAGGAGGAAACGGGTACAATGGAGTTGATCATTGTTCTCAAAGAGGTACACACGGCTATGGCTTAGATGGAGGAGGTGATGGAGTTACCGAACATAGCGGTATCAATGGAATTGCTGGTCACGGAAAGAGCAATACTGGAAGTGGTGGAGGTGGAGGAAGTCAGTTTTATCCAAACTATGGCAATGGAAGAGGTGGTAATGGGGGTTCCGGAATTGTCATTATTAAGTATGCTAACAACGGTCTCACAGCCTCTCATAAATTAATGAAGCCTGGTTTTAGGTTTTCTACCCTGTTCTTCTTAATAGCACATGGATTTATATAATCGTTAAGTAAAAAAATGAACTTTGAAGTATTTTCGACAATTAATTTCGATCGCCAGTTGACGTACAAAGATTGGAAAAGGCAAAGAGAAGATCTTATAAGTAAAATTGGGCCTAAATTGATGGAAATGAGTGAGAATGAACTGATAACAACTTATAAGAATTGGTCTAACGGTATTTCTCAAATAATTGATTCTCCTAAGCTTAAAAATCAATTATGTATGTTATTAGCATTTTCGGTATTATCACATTTTCAAGCTGATATTGATCAGATTAAAATTTTTAGTAGTTTCGTTAATTCTTTGTTAGCATCAAAGAATCCTTTGGTTTATCATTTAGCAATCAAAACATTATATTGGATTTCTGTTGGAATTGCTGATGGGAATCAGTTTTTAGTTGATGCTCTCCGGGATTCATTTTTTTGGATTTCTAATGACCCGAAATATGCTCATAATGCATTAATTATCATTAATTGTTCAAAAAAATTTCCAACAACAGAGTTTTTTTCCATGATTCATCGAAGAGCTCTTCAGTTCTTTGAGTTTGGTTGTAGTGTAGATACCGAAATTAGTGCGTATGCTATTAAGATTATAACATTTTTCCTACGTCATAACAATTTGAATATTGAAAAGAGTATAGATAGTGAGTTTTTCCCTTTGGCTATGCAAAATATTAATTCTTTATCATTCCATAGGGCCAAATGCTCCTTGGTAATTATTAAAACTTGTTTTTGGATCAATCAATTGCATTTTGTTACAAGCAAAATCCTTGATCCTTTAATAAGTGTTCTTGTGAGCTTATCTCAAAGCACCAATGATCAATTGTTTATAGAAGCAGTCTCATTTTCAATAGAGATAATTAAAATGTATCCCAGCTTATATGATTCCGAAAAAGAAGATTTGTTCGAACTACTTATCCAGAAATGCCAAAAAAGTACTAAATTGGAAATATTTGATGTATTGAATCTATATATCAGGGTTTTTAGGCCGAATAATAAGGTCGAGCAAATCAATGAACTTGTTAAGCAGATTATTAGAGATAACAATGGAAATAGAAATATGATCTCTTTAGCTTTTTCCGTTTTGGCATCTCTTTTAGAAAATATCTCTGATTCTAGATATGATCCTGATATCTTATGTAACCAATACCCATGCCATAACTACTTAAAATGCCTTAAAGCAAGGTCATATTTATCAATTCCTTTAAGGAAACATTTATCATCATATGTAGCCAAAGGATTAAACCCGAAATCACAAACTCCTTCTGTATTGCTTGCGTTGTCTCTTGTTCAAATTTTACCTCATAGTTTTTTCGATCATCCTTCTAGATTATATGAGGCTCTTTACCCATTAACTGAGAGCACTGATTATTCTATAAGAATTGAAGTTTTAAAAACGCTTTCAATTTTAAAAATACCAGAAGCATGTGCAATTTTGCTGAATTTCTCCTTATTTGACAAGTCAAAAGAAGTGAGATTTGCCGCTGTATCTCTACTATCACCAACACCAGAATTATCCATGTTTACGAACTCTGTTCAAGTTCTTAACGACTCATCGTTTAAGGTCAGAAGGGTAGGTTTGGAGCTTGTTTCAAGTCTACTAACATTTAATCCATTGCATTTTTCTGCAACAATAGCCCAATATATCGATTTTGTAATATCTGCTGTGAACTCTGTGTCAGATGTTAAGCTTTCAGTTAAATATGCATCCCTTCTCCCAATAATTGCAAAACATTTTAAGGATAGCATGCAACAGATCGCACCTAGTCTTCTTCAACTATGTTTAAATAGTTTATGCTCAAAAAAGAGTGAAGATTATAGAATTATATCGAAAGATTCATTCATTGATCCGCATTCATATTTAATGGATTCCATAACATTGAGGAATTCTGAGCCAAATCGATATAAATTATTTGTGGTTAACAACCAACAGTTATTGGAGAAAAGGAAGGAATTTTTTTTACAAACTTTGGCTAATTTAGGAAATCTTGTTACACCTTATATTGAGAGCGTACTTGAAGCATTTTATATGGTTATCACCACCAAATCTTCAAAATCTCTTATGTCAGCAGCAGCAGTTTCATTAGCCAATTTATCTAATTCAATAGAAACAGGTCTTAATTTAAGGGTTTTATATCCTTCATTTATCCCAGCTTTAATGAAGATATTATCGGGCGGCCATGGAAAAGAAGTATCCATCAAAGTGATGAGATTATTAGGATCAGCTTGTGATGGTGGAACATTATCTCATAATGAAGAAGTTGAAGCAATATCTTCTGAACCTGGAACTGATTTGCAAAATCCTTCTTTTTATACAGATTTTGTAATGTCAAAGCTGATTCCATATCTTGAAACCCCTAACTTACAACTATTTGAATCAATAACAATGATTTTTTATTCATCTCCTGATGATGCAGCAAAGTTTATTAACAAAGTGATTCCTGCATTTATATCATATATCGATTCTGGGAATGTTGATCACAGAGATGTTCTATTTCATAACTTGTGCATAATTTTTATGAAATGCAAAACCGAATCGATGCAATTTTTGTCTGAACTTACCCAATTAGCATTAAGACATATAAATCATCCAAAATGTATCTCTTTATGTTCAGCATTGTCATATTCTTTTTTGGGATCTCTCATCCCTTATATATCTCAACTATATCACAAAATTGTTGGTCTAATAGAAATTTTCTCTCATGACTCCGAGGAATTGTTACGTTTTGCTTCCTTAGCAATTATTTATCAAAACCAACCTTTTGAAGTATATATAAACTCACTCGAGAAAAAGCTATCCAATAAATCTATAATATCTCAGCAGTTCATTCACCAAGTCATCAATTCTTTGACATTCCTTATTCAATCAACAGATCTTATAATTTATCAATCTAGAATAGCTTTGTTAATACATAATATATTGCAAATTCTAGAAAACAAACATGAAATCGAGAATATTATATATACTGCTATTATATATCTTAAGACTCCTCCAAAAATAATTGAGTTATGGATATCAAAATACAATATTACATTATCTAATCTTGGGACAATTAAAAGTGATATAATGAATGGGAAATCATTAAATTTTTACCATTATTCCTTTATTATTAAGAAACAGATCAAAGTTAATGATTTGTTCATATCAATCATACCATTTAACGACAGTCAGGAGTTTTTTTCTAAATTTGGTGAACCCGAAGGTAATGTATTAAGTTGGATTAATGAGTTATCAGATTACGTGATCCCGAATTCACCTTCTGCAGTAATCAGATCATGCACATCTCTTGTAAATAGTATCAGCTCATTGAAGAACCAAATTTTCCCAGTGGCTTTTTTATCTTGTTGGAAAATCGCCTCATTATCCGAAAGAGAGTATTTTTCATCTGTTCTCACCAAAATAATCACACAATATCCTCATGTTGACTCTTTTGTCTCACAAATTGCAGAGCTTCTTGATAGAGCTTCAATTCCTCTATTGATTGATGATGATATTATTGCCAAAGAATGTGAATCAAGACCACTTCAGCTCTATTTTCGCCAAAGATTATTCCGAAGTAATCCTAATAATAGAAGGGCAGTTGAAAATTTAATGCGGCTTAATACTGAAATGGGTAGGAATGCTTCAGCAAGAGGTTTATTAGTTGATGCGAAAGATAGTTTAGATCTTGAAAGCGCAGGAAAATGGAGAGAAATTCTTGGAGAATGGGACAAAGCTCTTGAAATTTATAAAAATACCAATCCAGATAACCCTAATATGATTGCATGTTATGCCCATCTCGAAGAATGGGAAGATTTAAAGAAAAATGAGTCAATGTTTGAAAAAATGGATCTTTCAGAGAAAGCAAAATACGCCAGGTATTTTTCATTAGCTTTTTACCAAAGCCAAGATTATGAAAAAACCAAGTACTATTTGAGTTTTATTAATAATAATATGAGTTTAAGCGAAATATTTATTAGTAGCTTGTTTTTCCTTCGAACTGAACAAACAAAGCAAGCAGAAGAAACCATTTATAGAGGATTTCTTTCATTAGTTCAAGACAAGGCAGCTTATTCTAGTGGTGATGCCTATCGTGTTCATCAAAATCTTAATTACGCTCAAGTTTTTGTCGAACTTGAAGAAGCTTTAAAAATAAAGTTCATTTTAAATGATAAAGATAAAGATATTCAAGAACTTGCATCTCAAACTTGGGGTAAAAGACTTAAAGGATTTAAAAGAGATAGTGATACATGGATCAAACTCATACAGGTTCGAAGTTTATTATTTGATCCAGATCAATATGTTGATGTGTACCTTAAGATGATATCTGTTCTGAGGAAAGAAAGGAGATGGAAATTAATTGATTCATATTTTAATAAATTTTTTTCCAAAAACCTTTCCCCAATAGTTGATTTTGCTCAAGCCAAAATACTTTGGGCTCGAGGCAATCATAATGAATCTATTGAATATTTTCGGTTTTTAATTTCCTTGAATGAGTTTCGTGAACATAAAAGTGAATTATTTTGGGATAAAGTTCCATCCAAGAAACTTGGTTTGATTCTGAATTCGTTTTCTGATTTAGGAGAAATACCAACAGATGTGTACGATTTATTGAATTCCATTGATATTTCCAAGCCCGATTTACAAGTATATGAAGAACAAAGGAAGGTTATTAAACTGATTTTAAACAAATATCCAAGGACAATGTATCATGAAGCTTTACATTCATTCGAAGTTAACCTGTTGACCGATAGGATAAATTCTAGTATTTACCGTGTTTATGCAAATTATCTCTCTACTATTACTGAATCAGGAGAATCATCTATTATTGAGATTCTGAATTTGTATGAAAAAGCAAAAAACCTCAATGAGGTCGATCACCGAACTTGGTTAGGTTGGGCATATGCAAATGCTCGTTTAATCGATATGTGTCCAAATATGAAAGACCAGTATTCTCTTAATGCAGTCTCTGGATTTTTGAAAGCAACACAACTGTGGAATAGAGGATCATTAGAGTATTTATGTCAGATGTTTTCTATCTTTTTCCAGGTAACTGAAAGTTCTAGCATATCTGTTCAGCTGGAAAAAATATCCAAAGAACTTATATCATTATCACCATCAATTATTATTCAAATTATACCACAAATCACTGTTCAGATTGCTCATAAAGACCCAGCTATTCGTTCTGTTGTTCATCAAATATTGTATAAATTCGGAAAAGATCACTTTCAGGCCCTATTTTTTCCGCTCAAGGTTTATGAGAATTCCCAAGATCATAGAAAGGCAACAATATCCAAGGAGATACTTCATTCTTTGGGTAAGAATCACATATCTGTAATGAAAGATGCTGAGTTATTTGCTGATGGTATGCTCAGAGCTGCAATATCATGGTACGAAGAATGGATTACGGCACTTGACACTTCATCAAGAGCCAGCCACGAGGGGAAGACTGAAATAATGGATAAAGTTCTTCGGAACCAGTTTAACAAATTTGATCATCCCCAATGTGACCTCGATAAATGGTTTATTAGTAACCATGGAGATATTATTAGACAATGCCGCGATTTATTTGGGAGACATACAACTCAATCTTTGAAAACAATGTGGGATCTGTTTCGAGGGTTGTTTAATCAGCTCCAAGAAAAAGTGAAAAAGCTTGAAATTATATTACTGCCAAAAATTTCTGAGGAACTAGCAAAAAAGAAAAACTTTTCAATTGTTATCCCTGGTACTTATTCAATTGATCATTCATCTCCATTAATTGATTATGTTGAGTCTGCTCTTCATGTATTAGGAACACAACAACACCCCCGATGCGTTTATTTGAGATCAAGTATTGGAGACAGAGTGAAATTTTTGCTTAAAGGAAACGAAGACCTAAGACTTGATCAAAGAATAATGCAATTTTTCGATTTAATTAACTCATTGCTTAAAAAGGGAGGGTCTTCAAAAGAGTTGGGAGCATCAATTGTGAAGTATGCTATTGTGCCATTATCAACAGCATCTGGATTGATCTCTTGGGTAACAGGTGCAGATACTTTTCATCAAATGATCAACGAACAAAGAAACATTCAAAAAATATCTCAATCTGCAGAGTATGAAGTTCTCGATTCTAATATTGTTAGAGGATTTCCATTTCTAAACAAAATTCAGATGCTTGAGCAGTTTTATGAAGTTTCATCAAAGTGTCATGCCAATGAAATTCGAGATTTATTATGGTCTAAGTCTCCTAATGCTTCAGTTTGGCTTTATAGAAGTAGGAATTTTACTATTTCAACTGCTATAATGTCAATGGTAGGTTATGTAATCGGTCTTGGTGATAGACATCCTTCAAATATCATGATTCAAAGAGAAACCGGCAAGGTGATTCACATTGATTTTGGAGATTCATTTGAAAGCGCTATAAATAGAACAAACTACCCCGAAAAAGTCCCATTTAGATTGACAAGAATGATTGTTAACGCCCTTGATAACAGTAGTGTAGAGGGAATGTTTAGGAGGGCATGCGAAGACTCAATGTGGGTACTCAGAGAGAATATGAGCTCACTTGTTGCACAGCTTGAGATTTTTGTTCATGAACCACTTTATGAAGGTGATAAAACCACTGTTGTTTCTCGACCTTCAGATATCATTGAAAGGGTGGCCCACAAACTGAAAGGTAAAGATACTCTTTTCACAGATCCGCTTGATGAAGAAATACTGGAAAAAGATGTTGAAGCACAAGTCGATTCTTTAATTCGAGTTTCATCTGATGAATCAAGATATGTCTCTCATTATCCTGGATGGTGCCCATTTTGGTAATTCATCAATTGTTATTCTGCAATTATTAAATCATATTTTTATTTCGAACTAATAGATTTTGAAAACAATTTGCCTTTTTATTAGTTTGCAGGCTTGGAAGAAAGAAAAGGAGTATTTTCCTGATCTTCATCTGGCTTTTTCTTTGGTTTTCCAATATAATTAGTATATAATCCTCCGCCAATTGAAATGATTGATAAAAGATGGTACCTTGTAAATGCTTTTTCAGGAAATAGAATAAAACTCAAGCAAACTGTCATTGCTTTTCGGCATGATGTCACCATTACTGTAACAAGGGATCCAAAAGTTTTCATAAGTAAATATACAAACTGAACTCCTATTGACCCAAGAAATGCAAATAAGCTCAAATACATAATCATCCTTGGGTGTTCGGAGCATTGGACAATCCCACGTTGCAATTGCCCAGTGAAGAAGGCTGCAAATAACATAATAATTGATCCTATAAAATACATCATCGAAATTACTTCTGTTTGGGGTGCTCCATAATGATCAAGTGCCTTTTCTTGGAGATTTGATGCAACAGCATCAAAAGACAAGGACAGAACTGAATGAAAAACACCAATAATATCGAAGCGATTTTTCGACATTTTATCACTCATAGAAATCCCAATCAAACCAGCTACCATTAATAGAATGGATAGAACTTCAAGGACAGTGTATTTCTTCTTCAAAAACAAAAACCCCCCAATCATTACGGGAATTAGTTTTGATGATTTAAAAAGGACAGCAGTTGGATAACTAAGGCGCTCAACAGAAAGATTTGAAAAAGCCATTGAGCAGCACAAAGAAAAACTAGTTACTATGTAGTACCATATTGGAACTTTTAATTGCAATTTTCCCCTAATAAGTTTGAAAAAAAAGCGCGAAGTAAAAATAAAATACCCAAAAAACTGAATAAATGTAAAAAATATGCTCTCTTTGTACTTATACCTTGAATATAAAGCCTCTTGAGATGTTCCTTGCAACAAAAAGGAAATAAATACACCAGATGATCCGAGAATTAAAATAGACCATTTAGGCCAGTTAGATATATCGAAGCCAAAAAGAAGGATCCTGTTTTTTTCCATTTTGGCCAAGAATGTGTACGTTTAAAATAAATTCTCTTCATCTCCTTCATTAATGTGTCTGGAGCAACAGGAGAAGCACAAAAAGATCTTTAATGGATTAACTTATCCGTAAGAGTTAATCAAAGGCAAGGTCATATATTTTTATTATTATAACTTGAGAAGGTTTTTTTTCTCTTTGAATCCATATTTTTCTTCAAGGAATTTATCAACAAGGGATTCTGTACATTTAAAGATTTGTGTTTGACTCTCAAAAGAAACTGTTGGCGGATGCAATACAGGGATTGCAAAATGTTCACAAGCAGGATCTTTGAAAAAAACTTCTAATTCTTCAGCCTTGAATTTTCCCCCAATCTGTTTAAGTTCTTGGTTTATGTTTTTAATAAAACTAACCATTTGGATAATTTCTTCAACATTAGAGTATTTCTTGTTGAGAGATATCAAGAGTTGTGATTGTTTCATTGTAACAATAACCAGTGGTATGTTTTCCCTTACACTCCTATTAATACAATAATGTATCGACTTTAATAATAAAAGGGTACTATTTTCTTCATTTTGTTCGTGAAGAAGAGCAAGAACTTTATAAATGGTTACAGCCGATAAATAACATAGATTAGCAGAAAATGGGAGAATCTCAGAAATAATAACAGATGTAACAACAGTATAGTCATTAGATAAGAGACCACACCTACCTACAACTTCAATAATTAAATCTGAATGAGTTCCCCTATGAACAGGCCAATCAGACTCAAAAGACAAACAAGGAACATTCAAAGACAAACATAATGATGGAAAAGATAGTATAAACTCCATCAAAAGCAGGGCAGATGATGCTGTTGATTTTGAGCGATGTCTATCAATTATATGAAGAATATTGGTTATCAAAGTAATCGATAAATGTTCAAGTACAGTGTTATCTGATATTAAAAATTGTAGAAAATGCATTCCAAGAGGAATTAGAAAAGTATCAATGTCTTCGATACCATTATATCTATTTAAATCACTTAATAGTGGACTGAAAGCCTCTAATGATTCTTGAATTGTAAATCTTAAGTCTGTAAGTGAATGATTAAAGTACAATATTAATAAAAGTGATGCTTGAATTAAATGCCTCCTTCTATCAAGATTCATAATCCTTTTCTGAAGCTTTGGTTGCTGGTAATATCTCATCATATTTAGTACTGATTTCAAAAAAAGTTCAGAAGGAAACATAATTTCAGTAGTACTAAGCTTTCGCATCATCATTAAACACTCAATAACTTGTATTCTTTGCCAATCAAATTTGCTATCATCTCTTGTAGAACTACCCCAATGAGGCTCGATACTGCGAACTGTTGAATGAGGCAAATGAAGACACCCAATTAATGCAGAATAAATAGTGACGGCATAGCTAGGATCCATAAAAATACTGTTCAATTCTTGAATACTATCATTACGAACATCATAATAAGCAAAAATGGTATATCGCAACAAACAAATAACAGTTTGAGATGATACAGTAATTGCTAAAGAATTATCTGGTTTATACTCACCATTTATGGTTTTTTCTAATAATTTAATACCGGTTTTGATCATAATAGATATATTCTTCGAATATCTCCCAATATTTTTCTTAATGTAACTCGATATAATCCCTTCGCTCCAAACAGTAATTTGCTGGTGAAAAACATTTAAAATAACTTCAGAATCTTCTATTAACGACTCTTGCTCAAGAAAAGACAGAGAATTTTTGGAGAATGGCTCACTTAAATTTCCTCCCATTGACTAATAGTATATGGAAGAAATCCATCGCATTGTTATTGATATAGGGAGTCATATGATTCGTATTGGTGAATCAAATGATGAAACATTCGAGCAAATTCCAAAATATCAGGTTTTCTCAGCTTATCCGATTGATAATGTTGAACATAGCATCCATGAAACTATTAATGAGGAATCAGAAATCAATTTTTGCATTAAAAATGGATCGGTGAACAATATTGATCGGTTGTATTTCATTTTAGAGGAAACGTTGCCGGCATTATTATCTGATGATCAACCATTTGAATTGCATTTTTCTCATGTTCCGCAAACAAATTTACATTATATTCCAAAATTGGTCGAGTTTTCATATGAAACATGTGGAGCCTCATCAGTTTTGTTCAAGTCAAATGCTCTACAGATCCTTGCCGCAAACAATTTTGAGACCGGGATATGTATTGATATTGGACACAGTAGCGCTCACACAGCAGTTTCAGTTGATAATATTGTTTCACAGCATATTTTTAAGAAAAGCCTCATTGGGGGGCATGCAATTAATTCTGCTTTAATGTATTTATTGAAAGGAGAGTCTTCTTATCGCAATTTTGGTGAGTACATGCATGTGAACCAAGAAAAGAGTCGGTTCAAAGTATCACAAGACCCTGTTACAGTTGAATTCTTGGATTCTTTGTCAATTGATGAAGCAAGAGGAATGATTTCTACAGAAGTATTGTTTAATAATGATATATGGCTATATGTTGCCAAACACCCTGAAGAAAAAATGGATATTCCAAAATATAGAGAAGATAGTGGATTATCATCACTAATTGTGAATACTATCAATGATTCACCTTTGGGTAGTCGAAAAGCTATCGCAGAACATATCATTCTTTCAGGGGGTTGTTCACATATACCGGGTCTTTTATCGAGGGTCTATCAAGAAGTATCAAGGAAACTTGCCACAAATGTGAATATTAGCTTGGAAGAAAATTCTGAGCTAGCAGGGTGGATTGCTTCTTCTATCAATGCTCCTAAACATTCTATTGAATCTGGACTTGTTAGTAGTAGTTACTTTGAAGAGAATGGGATCGATCTAACTATATCTAAATTTGGTATAAAATAAAAAGCATTTTAGTTTCATTCTGACAATAGAGAGTTAGTTCCGAGATCAAAAGAAATCCTTCTCTGAGATCCCAAAAAACCATTGTTGATTTTCAAAAGAACAAACAATGGGATTCCTTCGATTATTATCTCATTGAACATCACCAAGGCGAAGAACCACTTATTGCATTCTTGGTGTTGATCAAGAAATACTTGAATGAGAGATATTACACCTCGTGTGAGCAAGAGGATGGCAAGTATTATGACACTCCAAAACAGTTTCTTCTGTTCAATGGTGATTTCAGTATATGAATCATCCCCGAGTCCAAGCTCAAGAGCTATTATAAACAGAGCAAAAATCAAGAAGAGGAAAAGATCCCGAGAAATATCAAAATAGGCGGAAACCTTATGCAATGTTTTGTCATTGGGATTTGGTGGGTCAGAAATCTTGAATTCGATACCTACTGCTGCTATACAAAGGATATAAATCACGATGTTATAAATAATTAAGACAACTTTAGCTTTCTGAAGAATCTCGACAATCTTAAATGGAAGTATTTGATTGCAAATGATGATCCATGATATCAAAACAAGTGTATAGCACGTTGTAATAAAATATGAAGGAACAGAAATGGATATGTATCCGACAATCCTCAAAATTTTATCAGATTCGATATATCTTGAACCAAGAAGAATAGTTGTCTGTGTTAATATCTTTAAAAACAAAGCGAATGTAAAGCAGTAACGAATGGCAGAATTAATTCCAGTCAGCAACTTAATTTCTTGATAGTATCGAATAATTGGAATTAGCGAAAAGAGAAACAAAAAAAAGTAGAAAACAAGACAAAGAAGAATTCCATAAAGCCATAAATCATGCATCCCCTGGGGAACATGAGTTTGGCTTATATTAGGATCAATGCACCTAAGCAAAGTCATCACAAATACTAACTGACACAATCAAAAATTCTTTAAACAGTTCATCTTAAAGCGGGTTTGAACCCGATCCATTTCAACAAAATGATAAAATTTCTTTGGGTACTTGTATTGAAAAATTGATTACAATGTAAAGAAAGAAAATGCACCCGGTATTAGCATCCTCGTCGTCTGATCAAAGTAAACTTGCGATATCTGGTTTTTCCTCTTCTTCTAAATATAATGGATTAATTGAGAAAAGCTTTGCAAAACAGCTGAGAAATTTGATTATTCAGTTAATATGCTATATTGATACATTTTCTCCGTGTTGGTATTCTTTGCATGAAATTGTGTCCTTTTTGCGCATAATACAGGTTATCGGGCCAACATATCTATCTTGTTTCTCAAGTATTTGGGTTCCAGGAACTGAGTCTTATAGTGCTCTTGGCATCATTTCCGTTTTTTATCAAGCTGTTCCTACTCAACTTCTCGAAAAAGCTACAATTTTTGTGTATAGCAGCTTTTGTGTTCTCTTTTTTGCGTTTTTTGTTGTTTTAATTGTTTCATCATATTTCTACAGTAAGTATGCTCGAATTATTCAAGGAATCGCTGAATTCATTACATTTTTTATATCAACAATCGGATATTTGTTTCCTCCCATAATAATGAAGTTTTGTGGAGGAACTGCTGCAAAAATGGTTTTGGATCCAACATTTTTTGACAACATGTCCATTGAATTGATATGTATGATATGTTCAGTGATTTTTTTCGTCTTGTATTCATGGTTTTTTTGTTCATCATATGCAATTTCTTTTATCTTCAGGCCTACCTCTCTTCTTTCAGTCAATGGCGATTTTCAAATTAGGATGTACTTCTTCAGTGCTTCATTATCATTATATTTGGGTTTCAGTTCAAAAATGAAGAAGGAAAACCATTCAATACTTCTTTTTACTGGTTTTGTTCTTTTTGTTCTTTACTCTTTTTTATTTGGGAAAAAATCATCAATTGTATCTTATAAACATGATAAGTTAATGCGATGCTCTTTGATAAATGGTAGCATAAATTTGCTATTATTTACTGTATTTGCTAAATTAGGGATTGTTGGTAATAATACATTGTTTTTTTCATTAATAGGAATTTCTGTATTATCATTCATAATAAGTAGTTATATAACCGAAAGGAGAATTCACCAACATCTTGTTAAACTTGATCAAATATTAGAAAATCCATCCGAATTTGACAGTTTCAATAGTTCTCAAAGTTCCATAAAAGTATTATTGTCTGGATTATCAATGGCCCATCCTGTATGCATTGATTGGTCGCTTTTTAGGAGGATCACTGAAAAATGGCCCAATGATCCCATAGTATGGGTTACATTTGGAAAATTTATATCAATTTATCCAGAAGAGAGTAGCATTCTTTCTTTTGTGCTTCATACTGTGATTTCAAAACAATTTAAAGGACTTATGATAAAACAAATGATATCTCAGTCCATAATCATCATGCAACAAAGAGAGTCTAATTTGACTGCTGTTTTAAAACATAAACTTGAGAAAGTGAATAGACATGTGGTATCTACAAAAAGGAAACTAAGGAGAATATGGGATCAAGTAATTCAAGGAAATACTGGAGAAATGGAATCAAATATTAATAATGCCTATAGAAGTGTCACAGAGTGTGATATAGAGTATAAACAGGTTCTAACACAGTTTCCGAATAATCGGTTTGTTTTTCGATCTTATGCAAGGTTTTTGTCAGAAATTATAGGCAACTACGAAGAAAAAGTAATATGGCATGATAAAATCCGCTTATTACAAAGAGGTGTATTGGTTCATCAAGATAGAACCCAAGAATTAGGTTTGCATGCATATCCTATTCTTCCAACATCAATATCCAAATTGTCACAGCCTGCTTTACAAATAGAAAGTGAGTCACAAATATCTGAACAAGATTTAGATGATGAGCAATTAAGTGCTAAATGTGAAGAAACATCTGTATTAAGGGATATGATAAATAACATTTCAATACCTTCCACAAAATGTATATCCAATACCACAATAATAATGTGTATTGTAATAGTGACTTTATCTGTTTTACCAACTTCTTTTGCATCTTTGGTTGCAGATTATTTGGCTGAACCTTTAGATTTACTATATCATTTGACCAATTTGAGGACAATATGTGTACTAACTCCAATATTATCTCATAGATACCTATTAGAAAATGTTCCCTCTATTGACAATCCTATTTTGTATCCTCCAAACTTTACAACCGGTCTTCCATCTTCTTTTGGATATGGAAACCAAACATCTGATCATATTAGATATCTTTCATTGTCTTCATCGAATTCTCTACAAAAAATTGATTCATATCGGTCTTTTCGATCAAGTGATTCCGGCTTTTTACCTATTCGAGAAGCATTATTTGGATCAACAGTACTTTATCATTCATATATACAAGAGAAGAATCCATATTCTTATAATAGCTCATTACATGGTGCATTTATTGATTTTTCTATCCAATCTTTAAGTATCCTTCAATCTACAAACTTTTCGAATTCGTCTTTTTTAAGTATTCAATTACTTAATCCATTGAATAATAGGGACAATGTGGAAAAGTATATTGACTCATTAATAATTTCTGTTTTAAATTATCTGTTTGATCAGAATAATGATGTACAAAAATTCGTCAGAATAGCTATGATAAGTTTTTCCATTTTTGGTGTTTTACAGCTTTCATTGATTATGTTTGTTGAATTATATCTTCTTCATGATAACAAAACAATTATATACAAGGCTTTAATGGCATTGCCAAAGAATGTTGTTTCTTCTGTTGTGGAAAGCTTAAGAACCATAAAAAAAGAAGATCCGGATACGAGCAAGAATACTGAAGTTGATAGTGAAGTGTCAAAACAAGAAGAAAATGTTATCAAAATCTTTGTTGCTGCGAGTGATTCAAATCATTCTGAATTTTCTACAAATACTTTCCTGGTTTTTGGAAACATATTTGCATATGGATCAATCATTGCTGTTGTTATTGTTGGGTTGGATATTTTCTTTGATGAATGCGAATTATTAACATCAACAGCCCCTCATATTGATAACATTCTTCATAGCTATAATTCTTTAGTGAAAACTTTTTTATGGATCAACGAAATTATTGGTTCACAAAACGGGTATTATACTAATTCTTCACATGCTTTCTCTGCAAATAATTCATTATTGTTGATAAGTTCTTTCATTCATGGTTACAACAGAGCCAAATTTGGAGGAAATACCTCAAGTGAAACTCCATTGTCAACAATTAATGGAATGCTCTCAAATTCAAACAGCATATATAATTGTACAAATTTCTTCGAAATACCAAAAAATATGCAAGATATTTATGGATGTCTGACTCCAGAACTGAATATCCGGCTAATAGATCCATTTCTTCATAAGCTAATTGACCCATTTTTAAATGATACTGCAAAACTTCCAACAAAAGATAATGTTTACCTACAAGAAGGATGGTTTTTGTCTCTTTATCAATTTTATGACCTATATTTCCACCCCATTTATGAATCAGTAATCCCCACAATAAATGATGAAATATCTCAGATAGTCCCACGATCATTATTGGCAGTTGTATTGCTTTTATGTACAATTGTATTTGCTAGTGCGGCAATTGTAATTCATAATGCAACAGTATTTCGAACAATAATTTTTACTCTAAATTTGTTTTTGCAGTGTCCTTATCAATCAATACTTCAAAATTCCAAAATTATTTCAATAATATCTGGAGATTTCGATAGTTCTGAAAAAGAACAAACAAATCGTGATTCATCATTTTATGAAAATGTTGTTAATGAACTTCCTGATGCAATAATTGTGTGTGATTCATCATTAATTGTTATAAGTACAAATAAAAAATCTGAAAATATATTCCAAATTCATCCAACGGAATTAATTGGCAAAAGTATCAAAGATTTTTTGATTCCTTCTCATTTTTCAGGAGATATTAGTTCATTGTATAAAACACAGAATAAATTATCACACATTGAAAGTGAGTATATGCTTCCAAATGAAGACAAACTATTTCTTCATTTGACCTCAACATTTTGTGGAACAAATTTTGTTCTCTCTGCTCGTAACTATACACAAACTGTGTTCTATAATAGATTAATCTCAGAAGAAAGACAAAAGAGTGACAAGCTCTTAATGTCCATATTACCCTCATCATTAGTTCCACGAGTACAAAATGGAGAAAAAAATATTTCTTTTTCTGTTCAGAATGCATCCATAGTATTTATTGATATTGTCGGATTTACTCCATGGTGTGCTGATAATACAGCTGGAAGGGTAATGCAAACTTTGAGTTCTTTGTTTAGGGAATTTGATTCGATAATATCAAATTTACCTGTTCTTTCAAAGATTAAGTGTATTGGGGATTGTTACATGGCAGCTGGAGGGATTTTTGATGATGTATCTCAGCCTGGGACAAATGCCAAAGAAGCTGTGTTATTTGGTCTCCAATCAATTGAAGCCGTAAAGAGACTTAATAAATCTCTTGATCTCAATCTTCAGATCCGAGTTGGGGTTCATATTGGAGGACCTGTAATTGCAGGAGTGTTAGGGACTGAAAAACCAACTTTCGAAATCCTTGGTCCCACAATTAGCTTTGCTCAACAAATGGAACATCATGGAATCCCAATGTCTGTTCATATTTCAAGATCAGTTTATGAACTTATTTATGGAGGATCATTTAGTATACAAGAGAGAGGACAAATCTCCATCAAAGGCGGGAATGTATTGACCTATCTTGTTAATTAAAAGCGAGTCACATGCAATTTATTTTCTTCCCCTTGGTTTCCCAGATCTTTGGGATAGCTTTTCACAGGTTGGTATATGCCTTTGGGCGGCATCTTTTGCAAATTTCCTTCCACAATGAGGACATTCAACCCTATCATCATCAATAATTTTGTACTCAGGAAGTTTTGGTGGTGGTCCTACTGCTTTACCTGCTTCTAGATCCTTTTCATATTGTATTTGCATTCTGGATGCTTTCAAAGTTTCGATTAAGCGCTCATGTTCGAGTTTGTACTTAGGAACTTTTGGCTTTGGTTTTGTTTTCTCTTCTTGGTCCATTTTATCAATATATTTTGCAGCTTCACTTCCTTGAAGTCTCATCATTCTCGAATCAAATACTTTCTTCTTTTTCTTATGGGCTTTTTCACATGCAGCTTCATGCTTATCAATTCGATCTGAAGCGAATTTTCTTCCGCAAATTCGACATTCAACCCTCTCTGTGTCATCATCATCGTTCTCTTCCATTGGTTTATTAACAACTGGCTTCTTCTTTTTAACAACTTCAGGAACATATCTTTGATTCTTTGCATAACTATCATCACTCTCATATTCTTCAAACCGGCTATTCTTTTTTGAACTTGCTTTAGGATTGTAAGTTTGTGAATCTTCATCATATCTGTAATTTGAAGAACTCTTTCCGCTTATTGGTATCTCCTCAGGATTTTTGGTGGATCTTGTTGTACTTTTCTTTCCAAATGCATACTGCTCTTCATCATCAATATCATCAGCATATGTACCTTTTCCTTTGATTGGTATTTCTTCAGGATTATACGTTTCTTTTTGCATTTCTACAGACCTTTTTTGCCTGGGAGGAACCTTTTGAGGAGGATATGATTCTTCTGCCTCCACCATATTACGAGATTGCTTTGGTTTTGGCTTGCTTTTAATATCTTCTTGCCTTCTTTTAGGCATTTGATACTGAATATCATCGGATTCTGATTCATTATTCCACTTCTGTTCAGTTTGTTTTGATGAAAAAGCATTCTCGTCCTTGAATCTAGACTTGATTTGGCTTTCAAGAGCTTTCTTTGGTTTAGATATTGGCTCATATTCATCATATTCATTTTGAACTTGACTCTTTGAAGGCGGTGCTTCAAAGTTCTCTGAGCGGGGTTTTGCAACAATTCTTGAAGGTGGCTTTGAATCAGAAGAATCGTCGAATTGACCAAATGATGAAGAACTTTTAATGGTTGTCTGCCTCTTTTTTTCAATAATTTGCTCATTTTCTTCATTTTTCATTATATTATTGGTCATTTTTTCTTCGGGCGCAAGTTTTTTAACAGATGCCATGAAAGTGATTCTATGACCAATGGTTTTCATGCCCATTTGTATTAAATGTTTTTCTTGTATCATTGGTAGTATTTCTCCACAAATATCATTCTTTAAAAACTCATCAGAATATGATCCTAAACCAATACCCTCCAAAAAAGCTCCCAAATCAGAGGGGCCGTATTTCAAAATATCTCCTCTATTCATTAAATATTAAACGGCAAATTTACAAACGATTTACAATTTGGCGGGTTTTTTGAGAGACCAAATCGGTTAATCTCACAAACAAGTCACTTTTATAATGGATAACTCAAACAAGAATCTTAGGATGACAAATTCGGGCGAGATAGCTGCAAGCGATATGATCGTGTTGCAGAATTTTTTGAACGAAAACGAGTCCAATAATAATTTATGGCAGGAAACTATTTCTCCACTTAATCTTGGATTTATTCCTCACAGTAATTGGGTTTCTTCGAAGCCAATGACTATCAGTTCTCTTCACGAAACATACTTTTCCAAAAAGAATTCTGTAAGTCGGAGATTTGAGCATAAGTTATGGAACGCTTTGAAGATTACAACCAGTTTTCCCAATCTTGTGAAAGTAATTGGTGTAACATGGTTGAATAACAGGACTATTAAGGTATACAAACATCCTTTTGCAAGATTATTAAATATTTCATGCGTTGATGGAGGCCTATTTCACAAACAAGGTAATTTTACTCGACATGGATTTGTTGAGATGGCAGAACTCGATGCAAGGAACGAGCTCACTCAAGAACAAATGGCAGATGTTGATTTCCGAGATGTACATTTGATATATCACCAGAATGGAGAATTTACAACAGATTCGACAGAAGTAACAATATGCAGTTGTAGATGGGTCGACCCAAGTCCAACACCCCGTGTAGCTGCACTAAAAATTGGCAATCATAACGATCATCAATCATTAGAATAAAGAACTTATTTGTATTAGTACATTCTAGATAAAGCAATGCAGAATGCTTGAAAAATACTCAATGGGTAGCAAATGGACATATAAAACTCATCTTCGTGAATTTTCTCAAAAACAAGTGATGTATTCTCTTCATCAGATAATAAAATTAGGTTTTTGATCGATTCTTGGCCAATTCTAGGAAAGCTCAGAACCCATGTACCAGATATTCTCTTTGGAACCTTCTGATGAAGTATCTGTCCATCTCTAAGAGTAATAGTCGATACTTCAAAATATGTGTCCTCTATATTCACTGATTTTTTTTGGATATTCGCTTCCAAATTATGGTGATGAGAATACCCATATGAATTATTGTCATCTTTTACGAAAGTACCACAAAAAAACATACCATCTCGATTAAAATCATTACTGCTAAGTGAAACTGTGCTATTTACATCAGATGACAAAAACAAACTGTTGTCATTCTCATCATACAAATAAAACTTCATTGTTCCGCTCTTTGTCTTTTTCCTCCTTACAAAGATCGCTTCTATTACTTTTCCTTTCTCTATTGGCACATGAGACCTCTCGATACTCATTTTTTTCATCATTTTATGAAGTTCTTGTGGGCCAATACGACACAGGTTGTTTTCGGGGAAGGAGCAGTGAAAGAACATATTTCAACATTTATTAAACCTGGGAGTAGGATTTTGTGCACTTATGGTGGTGGTTCTATTGAGAAAAATGGGGCAAAATCTGATGTCGATGAATCTCTATCCAAGTTGGAATGTGAGGTAAGATGGGAAGGAGGAATACCAGCAAATCCAGAATATGATAGATTAGTCGAAATAGTTGCTGTTGTTAAGGAGTATAAACCTGATTTGATACTGGCAGTAGGTGGTGGATCGGTCTTGGATGGAACAAAGTTTATTGCAATTGCTTCTCACCTTCAAAATGGTGAGGATCCATGGGAAATGATAACAAAAGGCAGATTTCCAAACACTTTTGTTCCATTTGGATCAGTAATGACAATTCCTGCCACTGGAAGCGAATGGAATCAAGGATTTGTTATTTCCAGAAGATCTCTAAATGCAAAAGTTTCGGGATCAAGATGCCAAATTACATATCCAACATTTTCTTTACTCGATCCAAGATATACTTTAACCCTTCCTGTTCGTCAGCTTAAGAATGGTCTTTTCGATTCTTTTTGTCACATGATGGAACAGTATTGCACAAGTGAAGAAAATATGCTTTTTGATAATTTTTGGTTGAGCGCAATAAAAGAAGTATTTGATATTGCACCATTGGTACTATCTCATCCGCCAAAATTAGAGACTAATGAAAGACTAATGATGTGTGCCCTATTCGGCTTGAATAAATTGTTTGGATTAGGAAAAAGACAATGCTGGGGTATACATATAATGGGTCATCAGCTCACTGGGCAATATAACATTGATCATGCTGTTACCCTTGCTCTTATAATGCCAAAACTTTATCGAAAGTTATTTAATAAGAGAAAGAGGCTTTTAGCAAAGCTTGCTGAATTTGTTTTCGATAAAAGAAATGGAAGCGAAGAGGAGAAAGCTGTGTTTGCTATTGAAAAAATTGAGGAATTTATTCACACCTTAGAGATGCCACAATGTCTTAATAATATTGTAAAAATATCAGAAAAGGACCTTCAAGAATTAATGGAACATCTCGAATCAGTTACTGGAGGATTTGGTTTTGGTTTCGAAGGTCAAATATCTTCTCAAATAGCAAGAGAAATCTATGAAGAATTACTTAAATAGAATAGTTTTAGTAAATAACTGCAATTGAAAATGGGAATATAAGAATAAACAATGAAAGCTTGGGGATTGCGATCATTTTCGTTATGATGTTACAATTTATCATTTCTATATAAAAGGTCTTTGTTTGTCCAATAGTCGTAGAAATACATGTAGGTTTGGTTAGAGTATATGTAAAAGAGTCCATACAACAATTTTTAAGTGTGATCGAACCTGATTCAATATAGAATAGGGGACTTGAGTTGATACTAAAAATGCACATCGTTAAGGATGATTTTGCGCCATTCCAATTTTCTATGACACCTCTAGTTGTGGCAGAGTGTGTATTATTAATAATATTCAGATATGATATGTTGAATATCCCTCCAGCAAGAATGGAACAAACCCTTGAGTCAGCCTTGTTATCAATAATTGTTGAATAACAAAAATTGGCTTTTGTTGCAACCTCAATTCCAATACTTGAAGTATATGTAACAATATTTCGAGAAATATTATTATTAAATATGGTAACATAGCAATTTAGGATTCTAAAAGGACTGTTCCCTACTTGCAAAAATGGCGATGATCTAGAAAGGGATACATAATTTGAAACGAATTCCTTTAATGTTCCCAAAGAAACATAAGCGAATTGTCCAGCATATCCATTTGAGTAACAAAAACTCCCACAAACAAACCTCAAATTCAAAGCAGCGTTATCACTCTTAATATATATAGCTCCTCCATAGCTCTGAGAAAAGCATGCATAAAATTGGGTTTGGATAACACTGATTTGAGACACTTTATCCAAACAATAAATTGCACCACCGTAATCGCTACTCAAATTAGAAAATACAGAATTTCTGACATCAATGTTTTCGTTTAAACCAATATAAATCCTAGATAATGATCCATCGTAGACTCTTGAAGCAGAAAAGAATAAAAAAACACTAAGCATTACTTTATGGTTATAACCACAAATGATTGATTCTAAGTTGACATTTTGGAATAAGCACTGCAAGCATTCGTTATTCCTTTATTTTAGTTTATTTTTACATTTTTATATGCAATATACGAGAGTTTTTTCCAAACAGAGGTATTTGTCATATCCATATTTTGAAAAACATAATTTTAGTGATTATTTTCCTTTTTATGAGTTTTTAAGATCATCTTTAATTTTAAAATCCAAAAATATTGATCCAATATTTGTTTTTATCAATGGTTGCTTTAGTGTTGTTGGGTTTTATGCATTTTTACATAATCATAAAGCCAAAAAGCATTCCGATTTTGTGTCATATATGTTTCTCGTGTTTCCGATTAGGAATCTCACAATTTTATGTTGTCCTTCTCCAGTGAATTTGTTTTATGCAATTGCTTTCTTTGCATTTGTATTTCATAATAGGAGAAAGATTATATATTCTTCATTACTATCATTTTTTTCTGTGTTTGTTCACCCATTTGGAGTTTTTCTTGTTATATCACTTTTTCTAGGATCATTAAGAGGACACCAGCTTTATCCTATTGTTTACTATTGTATATCTCTTCTTAGTTTGCCAACACTATATTATTATCATCTTGTGAAAAAACTTAACTATTGTTTATTCCTTAAAGATCATTTTATTGGGTCACATTCTAAATGGATAGATAATTGGTTCTTATATTCCACAAACATTTTTGCTTATGCAATTCCAATGATAATTGGAACAATTTCGATATACAGCTCATATAAACATATTGCGATATTCCTATTTCTATCATTATTATTTTCATTAATTTTTTATTTGCCCGAATTTGGAATATTTTCAACACCAGTTTTATCAATTTCCCTATATCTGGGATTTGATAAGTTGATATCAAGTGTTTATCAATGGAAACACATCATTAGAATCTGCATTATTCTGATTGTCCACCTTAGGTGCCTTGTGTTTTTCTGTTTATAAATGGATAAAGTCTCAATAATTCCCTATCCTCAAAATGTTACTTTTCGTTCGACATACGAGAATAAAATATCTAATTTTACGATATTTTTAGAAAATGTTACACACCAACAGATAGAAGTACACTTTCATATTAATGGAGATTCTTTTTTTGTTTTATCTGATAGTGTAATTATTGAAGGGGGATCCGTATTTTCACTTGTTATCTGTTTTAAGCCATCCAAAATCGGTAAATATAGTGGATCTTTAGAGATTCAAACTAATATTATTGAAACTATAAGTCTTCATGCTGAATGTTTCTCTTCTCCTATTGAAATAGTTGATATGGAAATCAATAATTATATTTTTTCTTCCTCAAACAAACAGTCTTCTTTTAGTATTGTTAATAATTCATTATTGGAAGAATTTTTTTTACTTATCACAACAAATTCATCTATTATGTCATTATCAGAACAGGAGGTATATATAAAACCTCTTGAAAAGAAACAAGTTGTTGTTTCTTTTGATTCTTTCGAAAAACCATTATCCAATCCAATAATCATTATAGAATGCGCCCAAACAAATGATTCTTATTCTATTGCTTTGAACGTATCTTCATCAAAGAAAGTGCTTAACATTGATTTTGGTCATGTGACTTCAGGTCAAATCATTTCTCAAACCATCAAATGTCCCAGTTCAAAGACCATTAAAGAACCTAAATCTCCTTTCTCTATCATAGTGAACGAAGAGAATATAAGCCGAACAGAATTATTGATTAGTGATATTATAGAAACAGATGTCATAATAAAACTAGACACCCAAAATTGTGGTGAATTCCAGCAAAGTGTAGAATTCGAAGATTATGTATTTGATTTATTTGCTACAATCCACAAACCTGTTTATTCTATAATTAGACCAAAAATGATTGGGGATCCTCTAATATTACAAAATAATTCTAATACCGAAGTCAAATTACTAATATCTACAAATGAACACTTTGAATCACATAAAATTGTGAGTCTTTCTTCTTATGGAAAACACATCTTCAATTATAGTGAAGATATTTCCCAAGCTTTGTATGTGAGATGGAGTGATGGCCCAACTATTCTTACAGATGTATTAGTTTATAACCCAGAATATATACCTGATTTCCGGCCACTTGTCAGAGAAGTTTGCTTTAATAATGAAAAAAATAGTGACATTATTCCATTACTTAATACTGGAGAAGAATCAATAAGAATCCAAATTCACTCTGATAATCCCAGTTTTATCATTGAATCAACTGATCTTGTTTTAGAACCCCACTCATCAACTGATGTAAAAATCACATATGTGTCAAAATCATTTGGGAAGGCTGAAGGATTTATTAATATTTACAATAGATCCAATGGTGATGTTTTTTCAATTCATGCAAAGAGTTACTATTCAATTGTATCTAGTACTTCTTTTATTCCTGCTTTCCAATTAGATGATAGTTTCTTAAGTCGTTTCTCTGTTACTCTCACAGGTAACGCTTTGCTTCAATTATATGGGCCTGAATGGGTCGACATTCCAAAAGAGGTTGAATCTGGGCACACATTGGATATAGAAATTAGGAATATAAATCAGACCTCTATTGTTGAAAACATGATTATCGAATCAGAGAATTGCACTCCCCTATCAATACCTATTGTTGCATATCGAGGGAAGTCATGTATACATGTGATATCAAATAGTTATTTAAAGACAGAAAACGATATAACATTTTTCAAAGTCATTCTTATTAATAATGGAATTCGTGATGGATTTGCGATGTTTACCTCACAATCATCCCAATCTTCTGAAGAGATAAAAATATACCCAATCTCTATGATAATTCCCCCTAATTCTAGTCAAGAATTAATAGTATCTTTTTCCAATAATCTTCCAATTGAGGATCGACAAATTGACATGCATACAGGTGATGAGATTATTAGATATTTTTATTCATATTATCGCCCTTTATCTTCATACTCTCAGTTATTCGGGAATGTGGTTTATGATTCTTTTGAGCCCTTTATAGATGTGCTATCCAAAATCAGCAAGAAAGAACTTTTAAAACTTTCAAAAAGAATGATAACAATTTCCACTCTTATTTTTGACCAAAAATTCGAAGAGAATCCGATATTGATATCACCAATGGTACTAAATTTTGGAAATCAGATAACAAATCAAAAATGCATTAAACAGATTTATATTCAAAATCAAACGACAAAAAGGATTAATCTGGTTTTAAAGTCTACATCACTATGTCTTGAACACTTGTATAATCTTTCGATAAGAGCAATGAAACATGCAATAATAGAAATTTCTTTTTGTCCAAACACCCCTGGTTTATTTAAAGAAGAGATTCAAATTGAGTGTAATCAGATGTATAAAGGAATTGTTAAAATCGAATCTAATGTTGAAGATCCCACTTTGTGTGCCAATACCCAAGTTCTTGATTTTGGTAATACTCAATCTGGCAGATTGGTTAGAGCATATTTGAGAATTGCCAATAAAAAAGCATCCATGGTTCAATTAACTGGGAAGTCAATCGATCCTTTCATCCTTCCCATCCAAACTTTTGAAATCAACCCATATTCTTTTGTGTCTCTTCCTGTTCACTTTCTTCCTCATAAAAGCGGAAGCTTTCAAGAAATTGTGGAGTTTCAAACAAAAGAAAACAAAAAGATTTCCATTGTGCTAATAGGAAGAGCCTCAGTTGACATGTGAGTTAAATTTATTATGATATTCGTTTACTATTTTCTCTCTCTTTCTTTCTGTTTATGTTCATTTAATTCTTCAGAAACATGTTCATTTAGCGCCGATTCTATTATATCAGTCGATTTCGATGATAATTGTTGCCTTAAACTGCAAAATTGTCATGTTGGATCATGTTATTCCATTCTTGACAAAACTTATAACCTTAAATGGTCAAATATTGTTGGTATCAATAGATCTATTTTTTCGGATATATATTCTTCAGGGACTTCGTTTGAAGAAAGAACTCCTTATGGTTTCTTTTTTGTTCCGTCAACCATTGAAGTGACCATATGTTACACAATACAGTCAAAATCTAATTTCATTGCTATCCACCAATATGAAAAACTTTATGATTCATCATTATTAAATATCACAAATATTATCAGAGGCCTTCCTTTGTGTCCAAAGTAAATTGTTCTATGCTGAGTGTTTATTTTTAATCTGTTTCTTTGTATTTTCATCAAAAACCATTTCTACAATTTTGGGCTTAAGTCCTTCATCCTTCGGATCTGATAGATAATGTATCTCACTTGATAAATCTCTCTCACACCTGGAAAAATACATAAGACAAGTATCAATAAGATCTTCAATAGGCTGTGACTTGTAATCGATTAAAAAATGGAGCTCCTTTGGAAGTAAAGATTCAAAAGTTGAACACATTTTTTTCTCATAAACCAGATTTGCTGTTGTATAGCCATCCCAAGGAAGAGACCCATAATAAAAGTCACTCAATGTATATAATAATGATCCAATATCATCTAGCATTACCCATTTGTGCGTAAGTTGGCATTCAAGGGTCTGATATCTAGAATTTTGAATAAGATTCTGTCGAAACTCTGTTACATTATGATCCTCGCCTTCATATTGTGACAAACCATAATCAAACAAAACTATATCATACCTATTTTCAAAAAGCCGAAATGCAATGTTTGATGGTTTTATATCCCCATGTGTAACACCAATCGAATGAAACTGCTTTAAAATTGTCAAAATCTGATACGCAACATTGATCATCAATGACATAGGAGGAAAATTGGCCCTTTTTCGACGAATAGAAGACAAAGGATCAAATAATTCTTCCATAGATATTGCTTTCCTCTCATAATCCTCAAAAAAACCGTACATTTCAACCAAACTGGCATGATATTCAAATTTATTCCTCACGATATACTCGTGATATAATAAATTGTGACTGTTTCCTTTCATTTCAATTTTTAGAATCACTTCCTTATTACTTACTTGGTCAAAAGCCACAAAAATTGATGAAAAAGACCCATACGTCTTTTTTTTAAGAATTTTAAATCTCCCAAAAGGTATTTCACATTCCATTTTTATTCCCTATTCTATCCTTTTGATTAACAACGATAATTTTGTAAAATTATTCGTTATTTAATTGTGATAAAGTATTTGACAACCCTCATTCAAAGTTGTTATCAAATAATGATTGTATCAATTTTGAAAGAATAATGTTAATTGACTTCATGTTATTTGCATTTCTTTGAAATACATATATAATATGAATGGCCACAATGAAGTGTTTTTTGGTAAGAAAACATTTATTGTGATGAAACTGATTCTTTTGATGGCTGTTTTCAGCATTGGAGGGAATTGTGCTTTGGTATCCAGAAAAGCACAAAAGATGGAAAGACAAAGAATTCTTTCTTTAAACTGTGTTAAAGAGTCCGATACAAGTGGTAGGTCTTATGAAAACATAGATATCGACATTGAGGATTGTTCATTCTCAAGGTCAGCTGTTTATACAGATAATGGAGGAATAATTGCAGTTTGGATTGAAAAGACGCTTCAGATAGTATCATGCTCTTTTTATGAATGCTCATCAACTCAAATGGGAGGAGCGATCTATTATTCAAAAACCTCTGCAACCATTAATAAAGTTTGTGCATCTCAATGTTCTGCAGATAATTGTCACTTTGCATTGTTTCAATGTTCAATTGGTAGTAATATTCAATACATGTCGATTAACCAATGTTCAAAACAATACACAGGAACATCTCCAATTCAATTTGGATCGGGAACATCAGTAATTTCAATGATAAATATTTCGAATAATAAGGCTAATTATAGATCATGTGCAAGTTTTATATCAATTACTTCCCTAGATGCTTCATATTGCACATTTCATGACAACAGGGTGGGGGATTCATATTGTTTTTTTACAACAGGAACATATGGTACTTTTTCGTATTTAAACTTTTTGGAAAACAACAGTACTAATGATATTAGCATCATTTATCATGGTCTAACAGATCTTAGTATGGAATATTGCATTTTCGCTAATAATGAAGGATTACTCTTCAATGGCTTTTTTGGAAAGCTTACAATTGCCCATTGTTTCATTAGCCATTCAGGCTCTTTAGTAACAAATTCAGTAACAATTAGTAATAATAACTCATTTACTAATAAGGAAACATACTATTTGGCTCAATATGGAGCAGCGTATTGTCCAACTGATGCTCCTCCTTGTACACCTGCTTTATCACCACTTGAAACTCCAATTATTACACCAAACGAATCTCCTTTAGAGACTCCATGCGAAACTCCTTTCCAAACTCCTTTTGAGACTCCCATTGAAACCCCAATTATTACACCAAACGAATCTCCTTTAGAGACTCCATGCGATACTCCTTTCCAATCTCCTTTTGAGACTGCCATTGAAACCCCAATTATTACACCAAACGAATCTCCTTTAGAGACTCCATGCGAAACTCCTTTCCAATCTCCTTTTGAGACTCCCATTGAAACCCCAATTATTACACCAAACGAATCTCCTTTAGAGACTCCATGCGAAACTCCTTTCCAATCTCCTTTTGAGACTCCCATTAAAACTCCTTTCCAATCTCCTTTTGAGACTCCCATTGAAACCCCAATTATTACACCAAACGAATCTCCTTTAGAGACTCCACGCGAAACTCCTTTCCAATCTCCTTTTGAGACTCTCATTGAAACTCCTTTCCAATCTCCTTTTGAGACTCTCATTGAAACTCCTTTCCAATCTCCTTTTGAGACTCCATGCGAAACACCTTTCCAATCTCCTTTTGAGACTCCATGCGAAACTCCTTTCCAATCTCCTTTTGAGACTCCATGCGAAACTCCTTTCCAATCTCCTTTTGAGACTCCCATTGAAACTCCTTTCCATTCTCCTTTTGAGACTCCAATTCAGACTTTAAATCCAACAATCAATAATGCCGAGAGCGAAAATCAAAATCAAGGAATTACAACTGTACTCATTAGCACTGTAGGAATCGCTTTGATTGCTGCTGGGATATTCTTTGCTCTGAAATACATGTGGCCCTCAGATAACCTTACTGATGGACAAAATGACGAAAACCAAGATAAAAAAACAACTGAAACAAAAAACGAAGAGGTTAATAGTATATAATTGGAGATAATAAAAACTACAACTCACTCTCTTCTTTCGGAAAAACTGATGATATTTGTTTGTATAATAATCTAGAATCATCAAAAATCGCCTGAACATTTCCAATACTACGGATTAATAATGAAGGTTCTGGAAATCTGCTCTTAATTTCATTTCGTAATTCAATATCCAAAACAGAACCTTGTGCTACTTGATTATCATAATGAAATACTGTGATCAATTTCACTTCATCATAAACAACAATACGTGGTGAACCCATTTGTTCATAAAAATATTTATCACAATAGCACTGTTGAGCAATACATGTATCATTATCTAACCAAAAAGATGTCATCGGGTAAAATAACGAAATTTGAGATTTCCTCGGCAAACTAACTTTTTCTTTAAGAAATTGTCGATATAATTCTTTGTTCTGACGAAATTCAACTCTAAGAATCC
>Ga0209639_1001099_pt1 | contig 30223 bp, 23 predicted proteins | sample EPASupsiteHSE605_FD_187268 | JGI IMG/M metagenome (GOLD analysis project Ga0209639, IMG submission 187268) | Bioremediated contaminated groundwater from EPA Superfund site, New Mexico - Sample HSE6-05 (SPAdes) (version 2) | ecosystem: Environmental > Aquatic > Deep subsurface > Groundwater >... | reverse complement strand
CCTATTGATGATTCCCATTCCACATTAGAGTTTAAAGATCATTATGTCATTCGTCCATCGATTACCTTTGTCACACCTGTTGATTATACAATCAATGCTGTAGGGGAAAAAGGTCAGTGTGTGGAACAAGGATTTGAATATAATTCAGGAACCAACCCTCAAGTGCTGAGTGTAAAAGATCTGCAGGAGTTGATCTAAGGTGAAACGCATTCCATATGGCACGCAGGATATTAATCAAGCTGACATTCAGGCTGTCGTTACTGTACTTCAGTCAATTTGGCTGACACAAGGGCCTACTATTGAGCAGTTCGAGAAAAAAGTAGCTGAATATTGCGGTGCTAAGTACGCGGTAGCCGTAAACAGTGCTACTTCTGCTTTGCATATCGCCTGTATGACAGCTAAACTTGGGCCCAATGATATTTTATGGACAACGCCAAATACCTTTGTTGCCTCTGCAAATTGCGGGCGCTACTGTGGTGCGACAGTTGACTTTGTGGATATTGATTCGCGCACTTATAATATGAGTGCAGAGAAACTGGAAGAAAAACTAGTAGCAGCCAAACAACAAGGGAAACTGCCTAAAGTGGTTGTACCAGTGGATTTTTCAGGACAGTCATGTGATATGGATAAGATTTCAGCCCTAGCTAAAGAGTATGGTTTTACTGTCATTGAGGATGCTGCCCACGCTATTGGCGGTAAGTATAAAGGGCACAAAGTGGGTTCTTGTGAATATTCAGATATGACAGTGTTTAGCTTTCACCCGGTAAAGATTGTGACAACTGCAGAAGGCGGAATGGTCTTAACAAATAAGCTGGAGCTTTATCAGAAACTCATACAATTTCGGAGTCACGGCATTACCAGAAATCCAGAGCTGATGACAGAAGAATCCCATGGCTCATGGTATTATCAACAAATCGAATTAGGTTACAACTACCGCATGACAGATTTGCAGGCCGCTCTGGGAAGCAGCCAAATGGATCGCATAGATGAATTTGTGAGCAGGCGTCAGGCGATAGCTGAAAAATATAATCGTGAGCTGCAAGGTTTGCCAATCATATTGCCATATCAGCATCCAGAGGTGTATTCAGCATATCATTTATATGTAATCTGTTTGGAGAAGGATAATATAGTAAAAACTCACAAACAGATATTCGAGGAATTGCGTAAAATTGGAATTATTGTGAATTTGCACTATATTCCCGTTCATACCCAGCCGTATTACCAGCAGTTCGGTTTTAAGTGGGGGGATTTTCCCCTAAGTGAAAAATATTATGCTGCTGCAATTAGCATCCCGATGTATCCTGCGCTGACAGAGGCTGATCAAGATTATGTCATTAGTGTTCTTAAAGAGGTCATCGTATGAAAACCGTGATTATCGTTCAGGCAAGAATGACCTCCACTCGTCTTCCTGGGAAAGTACTAAAAACTGTTTTAGGTAAACCGTTGCTGGAATACCAAATAGAACGACTAAAGAGGATAAAATTAGCGGATGAGATCGTCATTGCGACTACCACAAATGATACAGATCAGCCGATTGTGGATTTGTGTGAGCGGCTTTCTGTAGCCTATTTTCGTGGATCAGAAGAGGATGTACTGGCAAGGTATTATGGAGCGGCTGTAGCCTATAAGGCTGATGTGGTAGTAAGAATAACTGCTGACTGTCCAGTGATTGATCCCAAAGTTTGTGATGAAATAATTGGTTATTTTCTAAAACATTATAATGAGTATGATTATGTGCGTTTAGAAAAGTGTCCGCGCGGACTAGATACAGAGGTTTTTTCCTTTAAAGCGTTGGCTGAATGTTTCAAGGAGGCTGCTGAGCAGCCCGAACGGGAGCATGTGACAACATTTATTTATAAAAGCCACGCTGGACGGTACAGGATAAAGTATATGGATTTTCCAGAAGATTTAAGTAATCATCGTTGGACAGTGGATACACTGGAAGATTTTACATTGATAAGAAATATTATTGTAGAACTATACCCACTTAAGTCGAAGTTTGATTATATCGATATATTAGATGTCATGCAGAAACATGACGACTGGTATTTTATTAATGCTGCTGTACGGCAGAAGAAGTATGGAGGAGTATAATTGGGAGTAGTATATTGGATTACTGGACTATCGGGAGCAGGAAAGACAACAATAGGAAGGTTGTTTTATGAGAAATTGCATGAATCAAAATCCAATGTAGTCTTTTTAGATGGTGATGTATTACGGGAGGTTTTTGGGAATGATCTTGGACATTCTCTTGCGGACCGGAAAAAAAGCGGGATGCGCAATGCTAAACTGTGCAAATTGTTATCAGATCAAGGCATTGACGTAGTATGCGCAACAATATCTATGTTTCATGATTGTCATAAATGGAATAGAGAAAACATTACTAATTATAAAGAAATTTATATAAAAGTGCCTTTTGAAATTTTGCAGCAAAGGGATCAAAAAGGCTTGTACAGTGGAGCATTGAGTAAAGATGCTTGTAATGTTATGGGGATTGATTTGCAATTTGAAGAACCCTGTAGCCCAGATATTACAATCTTAAATGATGGAAAATTATCACCAGAAATTATCTTACAACAAATAATTAATAAAATTTAGTAAAAATGGAGTGTGCTAATTATGAAAACAGAATGGGATTATACCTCCTTAGCGGATGCATATTTAAAGAGACCGGATTACTCTGATGCGGCAATAAATAAAATGTTATCTATTGCGGGAATTGTAAAAGGAGATAAAGTGTGTGATGTAGGGGCTGGTGTTGCGCATCTAACTTTGAAATTATTGGACCAGGGCTTAGATGTGGTAGCAATAGAGCCTAATAATGCAATGCGTGCAAATGGCATAAAAAGAACAAGTGGTTATAGTAATATCAAATGGCTGGAGGGAACAGGAGAAGAAACGGATCAACCAGATGATTCCTTTTCTTTGGTAACGTTTGGATCGTCGTTTAATGTGACAGATCGACAGGTAACTCTTGCTGAGACGAACCGTATTGTAAAGCCTCAAGGATGGTTTGCTTGTATGTGGAATCACCGAGATTTAAATGATGCCATACAAATCGAAATTGAAAATATTATAAAACATAATATTAATGATTATAATTATGGCTCAAGGCGTGAAGAGCAGACAGAGGTAATTAATAACTCAGGACTGTTTAAAGAAGTACTATTTATGGATGGCATGGTCATGCATAAACAAAAGATAACAGATTGTGTAGAGGCTTGGCGTTCACATGCCACACTGCAGCGGCAGGCACAAGATAAGTTTTCTTTAGTAATTGATAAGATTGAGCAATATTTGAGTAGTTTGGGACAAGATGAAATTACAATTCCATATATGACACGTATATGGATGGCACAAGTAAAAAAATAAAATGGCAGGAGCCAGTAAATTATGGGATTGGTTTTCGGAACAAAGGCTGAGACGCTAGAAACATTAGTATCTTATGTACACAGGGCAAAGATTTTACCACAAATACGTTTTGTTGCAAATGAATGGATACAAAAACCGGATGAAATAGTGAAGAAAATCATTGACATGAATTGGGATGCATTGTCGCTCGTAGTGCGGAGCAGTGCTATTAGTGAAGACCTTAGTGGTAATTCCCTAGCGGGACATTATACTTCAATATTAAATGTTAGCGGGTTGTCTGAAATTAAGATCGCTGTGGATGAAGTAATTGCATCCATGTCAGATTTTCAGCTTGATCAAGTTTTTGTGCAACCAATGTTGAAGAATGTCTTAGTTAGCGGTGTTGTATTTACTCGTGATCCGAATATCAGTGGGTATTATTATGTGATTAATTATGACGATGCTTCGGGTTCTACAACTACTATAACGAGTGGAAATGGTACTTCTAGCAAAGTATTTTATGCTGTAAAGCAAGGTAATGTTCAAGCACCGGATCAACTAAGACCAATCATTGAAATGACTCAGGAATTAGAAACAATTTTTCCGAACAAAGCACTTGATATCGAGTTTGCAATAACAGATGAGGGGATTTACTTGTTGCAAGTTCGACCATTAATTTGTAATGAAACTACCATTCAGAATGAAGAGTATTTCTGCCGAGTTATTAAGGATATTTATAATAAAGTAAACCGCTTAAACCAGGAGCATCCCTATCTTTATGGTAAGAGGACTATTTTGGGAGTCATGCCGGATTGGAATCCTGCTGAAATGATTGGTATTCGTCCGCGTCCATTAGCACTCTCTTTATATAAGGATCTTATTACCGATAGTATTTGGGCTTTTCAGCGTAGCAATTACGGTTATCGAAATATGCGCAGTTTTCCATTATTAATTAATCTTTACGGAATTCCGTTCATAGATGTCCGAACAGATTTTAATTCATTTGTTCCGGCATCCCTTGAACAGGAGATTGCTGAACGGCTAGTAAACTACTATCTCGACCGCCTGGAAGAAAATCCCCATTTCCATGATAAAGTTGAATTTGAAATTGTTTATACTTGTTATACTTTTGATTTACCGCAAAGAATACAGAAACTAAGAGAGTATGGTTTTACAGGCGCAGAATGTGAACGCATAGTGGAATGCTTGCGTACGATTACGAACGAAATAATAAATGACACCAATGGTCATTGGCGCCAAGATATACAAAAGATTGAAAAACTAGCCGAACGACATAAAGTAATTATGGAAAGTTCGTTAGATACGGTGTCGAAAATATACTGGCTTTTGGAAGATTGTAAGCGTTATGGAACGTTGCCATTTGCTGGGTTAGCGCGGGCAGCATTTATTGCTACTCAGATAATGCAGTCTATGGTTAGTGTAGGATTATTTGATCGTGAGGAATATCAAAATTTTATGTCTGAATTAGATGGAGTTGGAACAAAAATGAATTCAGATTTCTTCCAATTAAATCGGAACGACTTTTTGGAGAAATACGGACATTTACGTCCGGGAACGTATGATATTCTGTCACCTCGCTATGATGAAGAACCTGACCGCTATTTTCAATGGGAACAGGTACATGAGGCGGCTGCTACGAAGCAGTGCAATTCATTTATGCTGTCGATAGAACAAATTCGTAAAATGCAGCACTTATTATCAGAGCATCTGTTAGAACATAATTTACTTGGACTACTCGATTTCATTAAAACAGCGATTGAAAGCAGAGAACATGCCAAATATGTATTTACACGCAGTTTGAGTGATGCGTTATCCTTATTCAAACAGGTTGGACAGGAGCACGGATTTACTGTTGATGAGTGTTCTTTTGCTAAAATTGACTGCATTAAAACAATGTATGATTCTTGCTGTAATGCTTATGAGGTCTTAGAAAAAAGCATCCAAGAGGGTAAAATGGAATACGAGGTAACCAAACATATTAATCTTCCGCCAGTGATTTTACGACCAGAAGAGGTATGGTCGTTTGAGATGCCGGAGATGGAACCCAATTATATTACACTGATGCAGGCAAGCGGAGCTGTAGTTTTTGCAGATGATAACCCGGAAAAATTCAATAATGCCATTCTCATGATTCCTTGTGCTGATCCTGGATTTGATTGGGTATTTTCTCATGGTATAGCCGGCTTTATAACGATGTACGGCGGGGCAAATTCTCATATGGCAGTACGGGCTGGCGAAATGGGTATCCCGGCAGTCATTGGGGCAGGGGAATTATTGTATAACAAATGGTCAACGGCTAATGATTTGGAGATTAATTGTGTCAATCGGCAGGTGAAGATTATTAAATGAAGCTAGTAGCTGTTACTCAGAGGGTTACTGTTGTTGAAAGTTATAATGAACGCCGTGATTGCTTGGATCAACAATGGGTAACATTCCTTCGGGAATGCCGAATCGTTCCAATCTTATTACCTAATTCCTCTTCTGTCGTTTCTGATCTTTTAAGAAGAATTCCAATTGATGGAATTCTTCTTACGGGGGGGAATGATTTAGCTGACTATGGCGGAAATGCTCCAGAACGAGATGAAACTGAATTTATGATGCTGGACTATGCTATAGCACATTCACTGCCGTTATTTGGAGTTTGCAGAGGTATGCAGGTTATTCAGCATTATTTTGGTGTACCCTTGTCTAAAGTAGAGGGTCACGTCACAAAAAAACAAGAAATTGTTGTGGATGGCAATGCTTATCAGACGAATAGCTATCATTCTTGGGGATCCTTAGATACAATTGAGGATTTGCCGGTTTGGGCCAAAGCTGATGATGGCGTGGTTAAGGGGATAAAACATAGAACATTACCGATATTAGGCGTTATGTGGCATCCAGAGCGAAATACCCCTTTCCACTCTTATGATCTCAATTTATTTAGGAAGTTTTTTCATTCATAATATTAATAGGGAGGTATTTTTATGCGAGCGATAATATTAGCTGCAGGGCGGGGAAGTAGGTTAAAGGCAATGACGGCAGAGCGCCCGAAGTGTCTTGTGGAAATTGATGGTCAAACCTTATTAGAGCGGCAACTGAAATCCTTATATCAAGCGGGAATTAGTGAGATTGGCATTGTGCGCGGATATATGGCTGAAAAAATAGCTGTTGATGGAGCTCAATATTTTGAAAATCTACGGTGGGAGGATACACAAATGGTTCGCTCACTCATGTGTGCCCAGGAGTGGTTGGAAAACGACGAGTGTATCGTATGTTATTCCGATATTATGTATAATTCTGAAGCTATTCAATTTTTACAGAATACGAAAGAGGATATCGTTATTCCGTATAATGTTGAATGGTTAAAAGTATGGGAAGCACGTTTTGAAGATCCTTTGTCTGATGCTGAGAGCTTTCAAATAGACGAGCAAGGACGCTTAACTGAAATTGGAAGTAAAGTTAACAATATTCATGATATTCAAGGGCAGTATATGGGGATATTGAAGTTTACCCCTCAGGGCTGGAGGCAAATAGCAAAGGTCTTAGGGGAAATGGATGATACGAAATTGGATAAAATGGATATGACAAGTATACTCAATCTGCTAATAAAACAGAAAATAGCGATATACACAATGGCTATTAATGGAAATTGGTTTGAGATTGATAGTGAACAGGATATAGAAGCTTATAGAGAGTGGCTGAATGGTGAGAAGTAGATTGCTCTGGGAGGTTTTTAGGTGCACGGCGATAAAAAAATAATCGTTTACAATCATATAGGGGCAACAGGCGGGGCAACTTTATGGGGGATGTTGTTAAACAGATATGATTCGATGTTTTGTAAACTTGGAGCGTTAGAATTCAATGCTAAATGTTTCCGTTTAGCCATACAAAAGAAGTTTGAAAATAGCGATACTGTTATAGTACCCCAACTCGGATTTGACAATAATTATTTAGAATTATTACATTGTGATAACGTTATTAATTTTACAATGCTGAGAGAACCTGTTAAACATTTATTAAGTTTGTATTTTTGGCATTACTGTAATATGCATGGGATAGGTTCTTACTTATTACGAAAAACAAAAATGCCCACTTTTAAAGAATACTGTCAAGAAACGAGTAATGTGCAAATCCGTTCTATCCTAAATAAATGGGGAGAACCCATTACCTTAGCTGATTATGAAGAAGCTAAAAGCAAATTAGAGGATTATCTAGTAGTAGGCTTAACTGAACAATACGATGAAACACTATATTTGTTATATAGAAAACTTGGCTGGCCCAAGCTTCCGTACTATTACTATGCTGCTGAAGTAAAAAGCACTGTTCCAGAAGAGCTGGCCAGGCAATCAGCAGAAGATATGAATTATATCAATGAATTAAGTAAATATGATATAAAATTATATAATTATTTTAAACAAAAGTTAGAAGAGTCTATACAAAATTTTTCGTTAGCAGAAACAGCCGAAATGGAATCATATATAGACAACCAAGAGAAGGTAAGTGAAGGTAGTATAACTATTGAACAGCTAGATTTGCTAAAAATTGTAGAAAACACCAAAAGTATATACATTTTTGGTTCAGGGCAAGGCGGGAAAAAAGTATATAATTTTCTTAAAAATCATCAAGATTGCTGTAGGGCAATAGTGAAAGGCTTTATAGATTATAACGAAGAAAAACAGGGTGCATTTATTGATGGAGTAAAGATAATATCTCTAACCGAGTGCTCTTTTAAGGATGACGATTACATAATTGTTTCTACACTAGATTGCTACAAAGAGATGAACAAAGTATTGTTAGCCAGAGGTATTATCGAAGAGCACATTATATTTCCAGAAAGTCTATTAAAGGAAGAATTAGATCTAGTACCTAAAGGAATAATTAAAAACGATAAACGCAGAGAAGCATCTTTTCATGCTACTGTGGAAGAAATGATACCTGTGCTAATAAATATTTATCAAGTGGAGTTAATTAGCAAGATAGAAAAATTACATCTAATCGATAATATTAAGTTGTATTTTTACGTTTGTGGTGAACAACAACAGTTTTTCTTAGAAGCATTAGCTAGAGTATCTGAAAAATATCCAATACATACTGTTTATTATTATTGGCAGAAGAAAATAAATCAATATACTGAATGGGCTCTACTTTTAAACAAACTTAAGAATAACAGTCAAGGCGGAATTTACATTGCTGGCACTGGACGGGGTGGCCAAATACTCTTTGATATTATACAAAATAGTCCAGCGATACATGAATTAGGATTTAAAGTGCAAGGGTTTTTTGATAATGACCCAATTAAACAGAATACGATGTTTAATGGTATGCCAGTCATGGCATCCTCTAATACGCATTTGAGTGATAATGATTATTGTATCATAGCATCTCTTAGTCATTATGAAGAAATAAAAAAACATATGTTAGGGTTAGGCATAAGAGAAGAAAAGATTATTACACTAAACCTTTTATTATCAGAAAAGTTAGAAGAAATGCATAGTGAAGCTAAAGAAATACAAATATGGAATTTGAAGATAGAAAATTATGAGCAATTAGTTGCCAAAAAATATGCGCAGGATTTAACAGAGTTAATAAAACCAATATGTGAGGTATCAACTATTAAAAAAGTTCATATTGATGTTCGAGAACTGGATAGCGAAACGAGAGCATTTTTAATTGAAGCAAAAGAAAAAATTGCCGAGAAATATCCGAAAGTAGATATTTTATTGTATTCTAATGAAAATCAAACAGATGAAGCAGACATACATGTGGTTGGGTCTGTAATGATGGATACTAATAAAATTATTGATGAGTTGTTAGATAGTGGTGTAAATGTGAGAAAAATTTTACAATTATGGTGAAATTTGAAAAAAATAATTACTTAGCAATTACGGTAATTATAGGATAGTGAAGCAATTTAAGAGGTGGAATATGTATATGCAAGAAGAAAAGGAGCTAATTGTAAATAATTGTGTGGGATCGACTGGTGGTGTAAGTCTTACATATTTGTTAGCGACAATATATGATAATTTTTATTGGCATGGATTGGGTACAAATGAAGATTATTACCGATTACAAGTAAAAAAGCATTTCGAAAAGAGTAGTTGTTGTATAATAAGTGGCCATATATTTTATGATTATACTAAGATTAGAACCTGGGGTTATGATAAAGTTACTTTTTTTACAATGCTACGAGAGCCAATTAAGCGAATAATTAGCGCATACTTTTGGTCTGTTTTTAGTACTAGTGAAATGATGACATATTTATTCAGAAAAAATAAGACACCTAATTTTAGGGAATGGTGTCAGGGGTTCGATAACACTCAAATTCGCTATATAATAACAAAATGGGATGGCGTTATTACAGAAGATGATTATAAAGAAGCTAAAGAAAGACTGGAAAGAGATTATTTAATAGTAGGCTTAACAGAGCAATATGATGAATCATTATATATGATGTATAAAAAATTAAACTGGCCGAGACTTCCGTATTATGGTTATGCTGCAGGAGTCAAAACCAATGTTCCTGAAACGATATCCAGACCAACGGCAGCAGATATAGACTATATTACTGAACTAAATAAATATGATATTAAATTATACAATCATTTTAAAGAGAAATTTGTACAATCTTTGCAAACGTTGACTACTGCTGAAAAGGTGGAAATGGAGTTATATAAAAATAATCAGTACAAAGTCGATGAAGGTCTTGTAACTTTGGGAGAATTGCATATTGAACAAGACAAATCTATTGAAGGCAGTACAATTATTGAAAATTTAGTAGGTAGTAAAAAAAATATTTATATCTTTAGTGCTAGCCAAGGGGGGCAAAAAATTTATGAATTTATAAAAAAACATTCAAGTTTTACCTGCAGCAATGTAACGGTTAAGGGGTTTATTGATAATAATAAAGAAAAGCATAATACCGTGATTGATGGTATAAGAGTAATATCTCCAACAGAATGTATTTTACATGCCGATGACTGTATCGTGATAGCATCCTTAAGTTATCATACAGCAATGAGGGCAATGTTGTTGGATTTAGGAATAGAAGAAGAACAAATTGTTTTTCCTAAAACTTTATTAGGAAAACTACTTCATAATGGATTAACTAAAAATGATGAAAGGAGAAATGCTCCTTTTTATGCTACTGCAGAGGAAATAATACCTGATATTACGAACCGATATTATAATCAAATCATTGGAAAGATCATACAGCAATTACAATGTATTAAAGATCTAAACAATATTACCGTATATCTTTACATACAGGGAGAACAACTAGAATTTTTTTTACAAGCTTTAGCTAAAGTCGTGAAATCATATCCAGTTAAAAATGTTCATTGGAATATCACTGAAATTAAAATAGAAGATTATGAAGAAGAATTAATAAAAACCATTAATCAATTGGAGCATGTTCCTAATGTTGAGCGGCTTTATCTGGATAGTGGTGAAATTACTTCGATAAAATATATTGATTTTATACGAGATCCAGAGAAAAAAACGATGAAGTTCTCCCCCAAGAATATTTATCAGATGGAGAAGATAAACAAAGTTGCGGAAGTTGATTTTTATGTAGTTGGTAATATAATGGTTGATTCTAAAAAAAACATTAACCAATTACTAGATAGTGGGATAGATTTAGATAAGATACTGGAATTATACTAAATTTGAAGTTGCGAATTCAAAAAATGCTACTTTGATCAATAGGCTGAAGCTGTGAGATGTTCTTATATCTGACATAACAAAGATTAAACTTTAAGCCGTAAGCATTGCTAAATAAAAATGGCGTGGGGGAAGAATATGATAATAGCGGATGAAAAATGTTACGTATGTGGTAAAATTACTAAATTTACGATTGATGATAGGGCAGTATTATATCGGGAAGCTATGTGCGAAAACTGCGGAGCAAACATTCGTAATTCAGATACGGCAAAAACGATCGTCTCAAAATTGTTAAAAAAGGATATTTGTTTACAAGAAGCAATTTGCGATTTGAAAAGCTTCAAAATTCTCGGAACTTGTTCAAGCGGTTCGATTCATTCGGTATTGAAACAATTGCCTGGATACATATGCGGAGAATATTTTGATGATATTAAGTCAGGTGAATCTAAAGATGAAATACTATGCATTGATTTGAAAAAGAGTCACTTTGAAGCTGAGTATTTTGATATGGTCATTACTGAAGATGTGTTAGAGCATATCGATGATATCAATAGAGCACTTAGAGAGATAAATCGAATCTTGAAAATGAATGGACTTCATATTTTTACTGTCCCATTTCATCAAAAGCGCAGAACATTAGATAGAAGCTGCTTGCAAAACAAAGTGTATCATGGTGATCCCATTCGCCCGGAAGGAGCACTGGTTTATACAGATTTCGGACAAGATATTGAAAGTATCTTAGAAGGCTTTGGCATGAAAACCGAGCGATTTATGCTGCATGAATTTCACAGTGATGATGAGATAACAAATGTGGATGTAGATTATGATAAATATTGTGTGCTGAAAGATCAATCAATACGATTTTTTAAGTATAATTCGGTTGTATTTTGTTCAACTAAGTATAAGAGTGTCTGGAATGTGTTTGATAGCGTAAAAGGCGGAGAACGTGAATTTACAGGAGAACGATTTATTCCTGGAGTACATGCAGAAATTACAGGTGAGCATCTTCATAGATATTATGCTATTTTAGACCTGCTGAAAGATAAAGTTGTTGTTGATGCCGCCTGTGGTGAGGGGTATGGCAGTTTTATTTTGTCGCAGCAAGCTAAACAAGTATATGGCATTGATATTGATAAAACTTCAATACTGCGAGCTCAAGATAAGTACGATGGAAAGAATGTTAGTTATGCAAATGCTTCGATTGAGAAACTGCCTTTTGAAGATCAATCAATTGATGTTGTTGTCAGTTTCGAAACTATTGAACATGTTAATGAAAAGATTCAACAGCAATTTTTAAAAGAAGCCAAAAGAGTATTAAAGAAAGATGGGATTTTAATTATTTCAACTCCTGATAAAGCACACTATTCTGATAAACTTAATTACCAAAATGAATTTCATATTAAAGAGTTTTATTTTGATGAGTTTCAAGGTTTCTTAAGTCAATGGTTTAGTAATGTCTATTTATATAATCAAGGATTTGAGAGTTTAAGTATAATAAGCTCTCAAAATCAGAGTAATAATGGGTACCATCTTCTCAATCAGCAAGCAAGTTGGAAGATGAATAATAAAAGATACATTATTGCAATATGCAGCAATATTGAATTAGCGGAAAAGGATACTATTTTATCTCTAATGCATCAAGATGGTGTTAGCCATGAATGTAACTCAATGAAAATTTTGGAACTCTATCATGCGATACAGTATCAGTCTGAAAAAATTAGAAGGCAGCAAGATATTATTTTTGAACAATGTAAGACTATTGTATTTCAACAAGTAGTCGGGAAAAAAATTATATTTTTTGGTACAGGATCAGCAGTAAAAAAAATATGTGCCCATTTTCCGGCAAAAGTTGATTATTATGTAGATAATAACCAACAAAAATGGGGAAGCACTTTTGAAGGGGCAACGGTATATCCTCCTCAACAAATACTGGAAGAAGATAAAAATGAAATTGCAGTTATTGTAGCGAGTCAGTACTTTACAGAAATATCAAACCAACTACAGGCAATGGGGTTTAAAGAAAACGTGAATTTCTGGAATGGTTATGAGTTGTTTGCTTTTGAATAAGATTAATAGTTATGGTCTGTAGAGCAATAGGAGGGGAAATATGGATAGATTAGATAGTGCATTGTGTATATTGCAAGCAACAGATTTGAGCATGGGGGAAAACTCAGCCCTATTATTTTTATTAATGTCGGTTCAACCTGATATTAGTTTTTGCATTGGCACCGAGAAGGCAGAATTTGTATTGCCTTTTTCTAGATATTCGAAGAATGTTTATTTATTTGGTATGAATAACGAAGTTAATGATCTGGAAAAATTTAGTAATGTATCAATAATTGCAGGAACTTCAAATGATGCATTGCCTAATATGATCCATAAGTTAAATGCAGATAGCGACGAATGTCCCCAATTTGTATTTATTAGTAGCGAAGGAAGTAAGGTCAAGAATGATATTAATAGCATTTTAAAAATACAACCACAAAAACCGATGTACGTCCTTATTTATAATAGTTTTAATCCATATTGCAGAAGTGAAATTATGAATGCAGCCTGGAATGATTGTCCATATGTTCATAATGTAGAACTTGACTATATACCAGGAGTATTTCATGATGATGACGATCTCAAGAAACAAATGTGGGGAGGCTTTTCTTTGGCTATTTTGCGGCCGGAGCAAAGAAAAGACTCATTATCAATTAATCAAAGTAATAAGCAATTATTTGATATTACTTATAAGAAATCAGTACATGCAGAACCATTTAATCCAGCTAAAATTCTTATGGATGTCAGCCAAGACAAATTAATAAGCTTGATTAAAGGCAAGAAAATTATTTTCTTTGGAACTGGTTCAGCAAGTCAGAAGATTTTTGAAGAATTTCCTTTAAGTGTAGCATATTTTGTGGATAATGATTCAAAAAGATGGGGTAATGAGCTTCGAGGATTAACAATTCAAAGTCCTCTAGAATTGCTAAAGGAGGACAAGGAGAATCTAGCAATTGTTATTGCAAGTCAGTATGTAAATGAAATATCCATTCAATTGACGAGAATGGGCTTTGAGGAAAACGTTCACTACTGGAATGGTTTTTGGACGTTTACAATGAATCGATCGTTAGTGAAGAGATATTTTTATAATAAATATCTCAAGAATGATTTTTTATTAGACACTCCTCTCAAAGTTTCTGTTATTATACCAAACTATAATTATTCTGCTTATTTAAGAGAACGGATCTATTCAATTGTGAATCAGACTTATCGCCCATCTGAAATAATTTTCTTGGATGATGCATCTACAGATGACAGTATAACGATTGCAGAAAAGTTATTAAGAAATACTAATATCCCATATCGAATCATTGTTAACGAAAAGAATAACGGATGTTTTAAGCAGTGGATCAAAGGCATTGAATTAGCTCAAAGTGATATTTTATGGATTGCTGAGGCCGATGATTCATGCCGCATGGATTTTTTACAAGAAGTGTTGGCGCCTTTTGCTGATCTCGAGGTAAATGTTTCTTATGCACAATCAAAAATTATAGACAGCACGTCTAATATTGCAGATTTTGATTATATTCAATATACGGATGACTTGTCACGCACAAAATGGGAAAACAATTATTGTCAATATGGACAAGATGAAGTGATCCAGGGCCTTGGAATAAAAAATACAATCCCTAATGCCAGTGGTGTTTTACTGCGTAAGTCTGCACTAATGGGCATTGAAAAGGTGCTAGGGCAGTTTTCAATATGCGGCGATTGGCTGACTTACTTATATGCATTGCAACGAGGGAAAATTGCATTTTGTGCAGATACACTTAATTATCATCGAAGACATGAAAGTTCAATAATCTGTCGTCAAGCAAAGTCATTACAGTTCTTTGAAGAGTTAGGGAAGATTAAAATGTATATAGCCGACAATTATTTATTGCCAAAGTCAGTGCAAAGCAAGTTCTTTGATTATGTTGAGGATGAATTTGAACGATTGGGATGTTTAGACGTTGTTGATGCAAATGAAAGCCCTTTGGCACAGTTAAAAGAGCAGATTGAACAAAAGCTGGCAGGGCAGCTTAAACAATTTAATATTTTATCGGAGCGCAAACGCATTCTGTTTGTTATTTTGCACTTAGAGGTAGGCGGGGCAGAAATTTTCCCAATTCGTTTAGCGAATTATTTAGCTGCTTTTCATGATGTATATCTTTATTGTGCAAGGCCGTTTCATGTAGATGATCAAGTTCAAAAAATGATATCTCCTAATGTCTATCAATTGGCCAGTAATGGTGATCCCCGTGAGTTGGCTTTGCACATAAAAAAGTATAACATTGAGGTTGTTAACTCCCATGCTTGGTGGGCGGACAAGCTGGTATACAAAGCAATACGCGACAATAATGATATAAATTGGTTAATATCGATGCATGGACTCTATGAATATTTGGACAACAATCCAGATGTTGATGAAGAATTTAATGTTCTGTATATCCCAATGATGAAAAGAGTAAACCATATTATCCATGCTGCTGATAAGAATGCAGAGGTTGTGCGGAGCAGAAGCCCGGAACTAACAGATAAATTGTGTAAAATACTGAACGGTTTCACAATGCAAAGTATTCAGCCTATCGCGAGAGAACGTATAACATCTGACAAAAAGAGCTTTATTTTCGGTCTGGTTTCACGTGCAATACCAGAGAAAGGCTGGGAAGAGAGTATTCAAGCAATTATTTTGCTGAATCAAGAACTTCACCACAAACACCAATTGGTTTTAATTGGTAAAAGTGAATTCTCAGCAGCATTAAAGCAGCGATACAGTGGTTATGAATATATACACTTTATTGAAGATTTTTCTCAACCCTTTGAATGGCTGTCTTGGGTACAAACTTTTGATGTAGGGCTATTGCCAACTTACTTTGTATCTGAAAGCATGCCCATTGCAGTTATGGAATATTTGACGTATGAAAAGCCTGTTATTTCCACTAATATTGGAGAAATCAAAAATATGCTTAATCATACGAATGGAAAATCAGCAGGAATCTTATTAGAACTAAACGATCACCGGAAAATTTCTGTGAAAGAATTGGTGGAGGCCATGAAAACGATGGTGATGGATACGGAACTATATCGAGAGTATAAGGGCAATACGAAATTAATGATAGGCGAGTATAGTATAACTAAATGTGCAGCGCGATATTATAATTTGTTTTGTAGTAATTGATAATGGCACTATACGATGATTTTATGGGGGGCGTATACTATTGAACTGTTTGGTTTTAGGTGGAGGCGGTTTTATTGGATCGCATATTTCCGAACAATTGCTATTGCAAGGACATCAAGTGACTGTCTTTGAACGTCCCGGTACATCTTGTGAAAATTTACAACATATCAAGGAGCATATAAAAATTATTAATGGCGATTTTATGCAAGAGACAAACTTTGTTTCACTCTTACATAATGTTGACTGGGTTTTTCATTTGGTTTGTACAACGCTTCCTGCTAATGAAAATGTAGTGTCTGACATTGGAGAAAATGTTATACCGACGATAAAACTTCTTGAGGCATGCCGAGAAGTAAAAGTAAAAAAAATCATATTTATATCCTCAGGCGGGACGGTATATGGGCCTAGCGAGATGCATTATATGAGTGAAACACATCCGACAGATCCTGTTTGTGCTTATGGCGTGCAAAAACTTATGATTGAAAAATATCTGCATTTATATCATTATCTATATGGACTTGATTATGCAGTGCTGCGTGTAGCCAATCCTTATGGAGACCGTCAGAACCCCTTTAAACCCCAAGGTGTTATAGGAGTATTCTTAGCCCAAGCACTTTTAGGACGTAGTATTGAAATTTGGGGCGATGGCAGTGTAGCAAGGGATTTTCTATATGTCTTAGATGTTGCAAAAGCTGCAGTGCGGGTCGCTGAATACGAGGGAGTGGAAAAGATATTTAATATAGGGAGCGGTAAAGCTTATTCTTTGAATACAGTCATTGGTTGTATCGAAAAAGTTCTTGATACTAAGGTAAATAAGAACTATCTTCAAGGAAGAAAGCAGGACGTACCCTTTAATCTGCTTGATATAGCAAAGGCAAAAAGAGAATTAGGATGGAACCCAGAGGTTGAGTTGGCAGATGGAATTGAAAGAATGGCTCATATGTGGAGAAGAAGATTTAAATAGAATTTACGGAACAAAATACCGGACATAGGAGTAAACATAATGAAAAGAACTAGTTTTCAGATGATGCTTACGCGCATAGTGCCTGAAATAAGTGAGAATTCCCTGAATAAAAAGTTCGGAGTATACATTTTTGGGACTGGGCAGGGAGGGAAGGCAACTTATGAACATTTAAAATCGGATGCCTATTATGAGGAAGAATTATTCAATATTCGGGGATTTTTTGATAATAATCCGTTAAGTCAGGGACTTACAATTGATAATATTAAAATCTATTCTCCTGATAGAAGTCTTATGGACTCATCTGATTTTGTTATTATGGCATCTTATAGTCACCAGTATGATATGGAAGAGCAATTATTAAGCATGGGTATTGATAAGAAGAAAATAATCTATCCGGGAAAATGGTTAAATGAAATTTTGACAAATAAAGAAGCGGTGTTAATCGAAGAGAAACGTATTTTTTGCTCATGTTGTGAAGAGGATAGTTGGGTTGTTTCCGAGCAGGAAAAAGACTATTATTTTTGTGTAAATTGCCGGAGCTTTCCCTGGCATCGGGCCATTATAAACCAAATAAACGAGCTAATTGGTGATGATATTGCTCGAAAATCTTTGTATGAAGTTGCGCCTCAGGGATCCAGTTCCATATGGCTGGAAGAAAACGCAGGTACATATACCGGTTCCCACTACTGGCCTGACATACCATTTGGATCTCGTCATGGTAAATTGTATTCTCAGAATTTAGAAGCCTTAACCTTTCCCGATGATACCTTTGATATCGTAGTAACACAGGTTGTTTTTGAACATATTTTTAACCCGAAGAAAGCATTTATGGAGATTGGACGAGTCCTAAGACCAGGAGGCGTTCATATTTTTACAATTCCTTTTTTCCCAAATACCAAGACAGTAACAAGAGCAATTGTGAATCAAGACGGTAAAGTAGAACATCTCAAAGAGCCAATCTTTCATGGGAATCCGATTAGTGCGGATGGGGCATTAGTTACATTTGATTGGGGAGATGATATTGTCGAATTGATTCATGAATGGACAGGTATGGCAACAGAGATTTATGTTGAAGAGGAAGAATATTCTAGCGGGTTGATAGCTTTTTCTCATGTTTTTGTTTCAAGGAAAGAGTAGTAGTCACAGCAGGGGGATTTTATATGATACGAAAAATTTACGTTGTATTTGGTGCAGGAAAGGCAGGTATGGATCTAGTACAGGTCCTTACCTCTCCCATTTCATACGTGGTTGACAACGACCCTGCTAAATGGGGCACTTACTTTAACGGAATATTAATTTGTTCCCCGGAGCAACTGCTGAAAGAGGACAAGGAACAATTAAGAATCTTTATTGCGAGTATGTACTTTCCGCAGATTCAAAGCCAGTTGGATGCTATGGGGCTTGCAAATCATAAACACTACTGGAATATAATACCCTATTATGGGCTTTTAGATAAGAAGACCTTGGTAGATGTTATTGAAGATGAAGTAAAGATGGCTACTCTGCAAGAACGGACAAATTCAAGCAATTTTGTAGAACGTATGCACTTGGTTTTCAAAATACAAAAGGATATAGTGGCCTATCAGCAGAATATGCGAGTGTTGGTAGCGGTAGATGCTGCTGACAGGAATGCAGTCTGGGTAAGAGATGTTATCAAATGTTTAGAAGATTTTTTCAAGCTTCAGGTCATGGTTTATACAGAAGAATTACCAATGTCAGCAAATGAAATGGAAGCTTTATTAGAGCTTTATAATAAAATGGGATACTCCCAAAGGCTTTACTTAGGTGGAAGTGATGAAAAAGCAGAGTTTTTACAGAATTATTTTAAATGCTTTATTGGTGCAGATGAAATGTTGTCTGACAAAAAGAGATGGCTGGATCAATTGTATGACATGACTCATCACTTAGGTTTTAGCTTTGAAAAGGTTAGTGTAGTCGTACCTAATTATAATTATGAAAATTATCTTTGTAAGCGTTTACGAAGTATAATAGGACAGCAATACCCTATTTATGAAATCATTTTTCTTGATGATGCTTCAAGTGATAATAGCGTTACGTTGGCAAAAGGATTGTTGACAGAATATTGGGGACATTCAAAAATACTTGTAAATAAAGTTAATTCCGGTTCAGTATTTAGGCAGTGGATAAAGGGCATAGAGTTATCCCAGGGTGATTATATTTGGATCGCTGAAGCTGATGATTTTGCATCGTCTTTAATGCTGGAAAAACTTATGGGGTCTTTTCGCGAAGATAAGCAAGTAGTCCTTAGTTTCTGTGATAGTATGTTTGTCGACGAAAGAGATGAGTGGCAAGGTTTTTATTCTGATGCTCATGTGCAGTATGCTCATGATTCAGAAGCGAGGGGATATGTTGAAGGAATATATGATGGGAAATTATATATTAAACAATATTTGTCATTTCGAAATTCCATACCCAATGTATCTGCAGTAGTACTAAAAAATGATGCCATAAAAAAAGAGTATTTGAGTCAACTTGCAGTGTTCCAATCATGTGGAGACTGGTACTTATATATTGCGGTATTAATTGCCGGGAAAGTTTCATGCAATACGATGCCAATGAATTTTTTTACTAGGCATTCACAGGGTGTAACTCTTAATGCTAGCCAGATAGATTATAATAGAGAAAAAAATATAATTGAAAATATATTAAAAATAGCTTTAACTGAAAAACAATAGTGAGGATTTCTTATGAATATTTTTTATTGTATTACATTTTTACATTTTGGTGCTGGTAGGGCACTGATAGACTTAGTAAAAGAAGCAAAACAGCGTGGACATGGAGTAACTATTGCTGCGACTAAAGAAATAGATCAATATAAAAGTCAGCAAAATTTGATTGATGAAGCTGAGCAATTAGGAATTCAAGTCATGTTATGTGATGATTTGTTTACGCGAAATTTTGCGGAAGTAAGTAAAAGTGCAGATAAGATCACAGAGTTATTTAGGGAAAAACAGTTTGATATGATTCATTCACATGCTGCAGTACCTGGATTTGCTGCCGCATTAAGTGCCAGAAACGCTTATGGCAGATTTTTGCCCCATATATCAACTGTACAAGCTTGGGGACCTAATAAAGTTGGGTGGATGAAAATGCAGGATGCAATGTTTTTAAATAATGTTGATGCTGTACATTCGGGTTCTAATGATGTTAAGGAATATCTGATTGGCGAAGGCGTAGAAAAATCAAAGATTCATAGGATTTATAACGGATATAATTTTTCTAGAATTATTGATTTGGTAACATGCAAAATTGATATTCAACATGTGAAAACAAAACCCTATCGTATCGGTACTGTAGCAGATTTATCTGAAAGAAAAGGGATAAAGTATTTGATTGAGGCAATAGCTAAACTGTCTCATGATTTGCTTGATCAGTTAGAAGTAATTATCATAGGTGATGGACCTTTAAAAAACGAGTTGGTTAATTTAGTACAGATAATGAACTTACAAGATATAATTAAATTTATTGGTTATGAATCAAATCCATATAAGTATTTTAAAACACTGGATTTGTTTGTGTTACCTTCTTTATCAGAAGGACTTCCGGTTTCTTTAGTAGAAGCTATGTATTTAAAAGTGCCTGTACTTACAACTAATGTACAAGGAAATCGAGAAGTTGCTGGAGAAGGGAGAGGGTATATAGTACCCTCAAGGGATAGTGAAGAACTTGCAAAGGCCATTCAGAATTTTTTTATACAAGATTTAAACGATAGTAGTAAAACAGAAAAAGCATTTCAGTGGGTCGTTAATCATTTTAACCGTAAAACATGTTTTGATAATATGTTTGCCCTATATAATATACGTTGTAAGTGATTTTAGATGATATAGGGTATTAAAGTGTGAAAGCAGTATGGTTAATTGACTATGCTGCTTTTGATAAAAATTGATGCAGTGATAAATAGTTACATTGAGAAGGGTGACGCTTAATGTCAAGAATAGGGATCAGAGCTGATGGCGGGGCAGGTGTCGGTATGGGACATGTTATGCGGTGCATGTCTTTAGCTAGAAATTTTAATAAAAATGGGCATAAGGTGTATTTTCTTAGTAAACTAAGTGCCGGGATTGCCGTAATAGAACGTGAAGGTTTTTCTGTAGCTAGATTGTCTGATGACAAAGAGGTTATTGGACTAAACAGTAGTATAGATACTTTGGGTTTAGACAATGAATTGCATGTTGTTATTAATTTATTAAAACGATATGAAATAGATATCTTGATAGTCGATAGTTACAATGTCAGTGAGAAACATTTTATCTCTCTAAAGCAGCATGTAGATAAACTGGTTTATATAGATGATGAAAACAAGTTGTGCATTCCTGCAGATGTTATTATTAATGGCAATCTTACGGCAGAGTACTTAGGATATCGTAAGTATAATAATAATCAAATTTTGCTTTTAGGGCCGCAATATAATCTTATTCGTGAGGAGTTTAAAGATGTGCCATCACGAATAATCAATGAAACAGTAGAGTCTGTCATGATTACGACTGGTGGTTCGGATAGTTTTAATATTACTAAGAAGCTTTTAGAGATGTTATTGAAGGTTGATTGTTTTAGTAATGTGAAATTTAATGTGTTGGTGGGCAGCGGGTTTACTCATGTTGATAACCTGGTTGATTTAAGTAAAAGAAATCCGGGAATTAGGCTTTTTTCTAATCAGGGTGTTAATCATTTTACGGAAATCCAATATTCTTCAGTATCTGATTTAATGCTTAATTCTGATATTGCCATATCTGCAGGCGGCAGTACGTTGTACGAGTTTGCTGCATGCGGTATTCCGGTATTGACGTTTATCTTGGCAGAAAATCAACGCTTTTTAGTTGAAAAGATGTCGGAACTTGGATATCTGATTAATTTAGGATGGCATCATGAGTTAGATGATATGTTAGTGGTTAATTGTTTAAGGTTGCTGATAGATGATGTTGATAAACGCATAGAAATGAGCAGAAGATGCCAGCGTTTAGTTGATGCCGGAGGAGCGGCGCGGGTTGTTAGAGCGCTAACTTAAAATTTTTTAGAGATAGGAACTTGGTGGTTTTGTCTAATAAAAAGGTTATTGAAATATGTAGGATAGATTTCAGTTCAAGAATAGCTGATGAATTTTGTAATAATGCTTTTGGAGAAAGATAATGAAACATAAATACGATATATCCTGGGATTGTGATATACATAAGGTGATTGAATGTAAAACCTGTGGTTTCAAGCATATATATCCAATACCGAGTCAAAAGGAATTAGATAACTTTTATAAAGAAAAATATTTTAGGGAAGTCAAGCCTGTTGCATATGAGAATATATGTGATGCAGACATCCTCAACGTGAAGATGTCCATATCTAAAGATGAGAATTTGCAAAGTATTTATGAAAAGGTAATAGAATTAAAACAAAGTGATTCTATGGGAATCGTTGATATAGGTTGTGGAAATAACTTATTATCTTATTTATTTAAAAATAAGGGATGGAAAGAGTATATTATTGAGCCTAGCAAGGATGCGGGTACATATTTAAAGCGATTTGATCTTAATGTGATAAATAAACCGATTGAAGAAGTAGATATAGCTAGTTTTGAGGATATATCTTTCATTAATTTGCAGTTCGTTTTAGAGCATATCACTAGTCCACTGCAAATTTTAGAAAAAGCCTATGATCTGCTGTCACCTGGCGGAATTATAAGGATATGTGTACCCAATGATTTCAGTGCGGGGCAGATGGCATATATGGATTATTTTAATGAAAAACCAAGATGGATTTGCCTGCCTGACCACATCAATTATTTTAACTTTGATTCCCTTAACAATATACTAACAAAAATTGGATTTAATGAAGTATATCGAACAACTGATTTTCCATTAGAGTTATTACTGATGGGGGGAATAAATTACTATGGCAGTGGGGTTGAACAGCAAAAAGTCAGTCCCTTTATTGCAAACTTTCAAGGGGCATTAATAAATACAGGTAGAAAAGAAACGTTGCAAGCATTTTATGAGACACTGGCTAAAGTTAGCTTTGGTCGCAATATTTATATGTATGCCATTAAACCAATATGAAGTAATGCGGAGGCAGTTATGTTTACCATACTTTTTACAGCAATCGGTAGACGGGTGGAACTCGTTAATATTTTTAAGCATTCTTTTAAACAAAAGAATATTAAGGCAAGAGTTTTAGGAGTAGATACCAACCCATTATTGTCATCTGCTGGATATTTTGTAAATGAAATTTTTGCGGTACCAAGGGTTAGTGAGGCAGATTATATTAAGTCCATGCTTGAGATTTGTCAAAGGGAACAGGTTGATATCGTGATTCCCTTGTTTGAACCTGAATTTTTTATTCTTGATGAACATCGACAAACTTTTTTGGATAGTGGTACATTTGTATTACTCTCTAATGAAAATACTCTTCAAATTTGTAGTGACAAGTTTAATACTTATAAATTTTTTACTGAGATTGGTGTGAAGACACCAGTTACGTGGCTGGCAAGTGATTTACCTGAAGATATATTATTCCCTTTGTTTGTGAAACCTCGCTCAGGTATGGGATCACAAGGAGCAAAGAAAGTTATATCCTTGATGGAATTAGACAGTGCTCTAGGATATAGCAAAGATATGATCGTTCAGCAGTATATTAGCGGAATCGAATATACGATAGATGTGTTGGCGGACTTTAAGGGGCAGGTTTTGTCTGTTGTGCCTCGCGCGCGGCTTGAAGTACGCTCTGGTGAGGTAAGTAAAGGTAAGACTGTTGATCGTCCTGATCTTATCCAGCAGGCCGTATCTATTATAGAAAAGCTTGGTGCTATTGGACCGCTAACGCTGCAGTGTATCGATACAGGCACGGAAGTCTATTGGACTGAAAACAATCCTCGTTTTGGGGGCGGTGTTCCCCTCGCCATTCATGCTGGAGTGAATTATCCGTATATTCTTTATCAATTGGTCAAGGGAGAAAAGGTGTTGCCATTTTTGGGTCAGTATAAAAAAAATCTGGCAATGCTTCGATATGACCAGGCAGTATATACGGAATTACGATAAATGAGTTAGGGTGATAATAATGGTTGTAGTTTTTGATCTGGATGATACGCTGTATAATGAAGTCACTTATGTACAAAGTGGCTTTCGATCTGTTGCCGATTTTTTATATAAGACCTATGGGATTTCTGTAAAAGAAAGTTATATATTGATGGTTGCACAGTTGAAACAGGGCAGGGGACGGATCTTTGATGCTACTTTACAGCATTTTGGGATATTTTCTAAAAAGGCTGTTTTACAGTGTATTCATATATACCGCAGCCATACGCCAGATATAAGGTTGTATGAGGATGCGATAGCATGCCTAAGAAGGCTAGACGGTTTACCTGTGTATATTGTTACAGATGGCAATAAACTAGTACAAAAGAGCAAATTGGTGGCATTAGGACTTTATAATAAAGTGAATTTTTGTTTTATCACCCATCGCTATGGTATAAAAAATTCCAAACCGTCACCTCATTGTTTTTTAAGGATTTGTGAGAGAGAAAATGTAAATCCCCAAGCTGTAGTATATATTGGAGATAATCCTCATAAAGACTTTGTGGGAATTAAAGCATTAGGCTTTAAGACTGTCAGGGTTATGCGGGGGCATTTTAAGGATGTGCTAAAGCCTGCTGAATTTGAAGCCGATTGTCAGATACAGTCATTAGATGAGTTAGATCATAAATTTTTGCAAGCTATTTTTGCCAAATAAGGTCATTATTCATTTTATAAGGGATATAGGGAGGACTTTTTGATGCAACCAATTAAAGTGGAACAATTTACCATAGGTAAAGAATATCGTCCCTTTATTATTGCCGAAATGTCAGGGAATCATAATCATTCATTGGATCGAGCATTGGCGATTGTGGATGCGGCAGCAGATTGCGGCGTACAGGCTCTGAAATTGCAAACCTATACGGCGGATACGATGACAATTGATATTGACGAGAATGAATTTTTCATTGATGATCCGAACAGTCTATGGCAAGGGAATTCATTATATAGATTATATCAGCAAGCTTATACCCCCTGGGAGTGGCACAAACCTATTTTTGATCGTTGCCGTGAGCGGGGGATTATTGGCTTTAGTACGCCTTTTGATGCAAGTTCGGTAGAATTTTTAGAATCGTTAGAGGTGCCGTGTTACAAAATTGCTTCTTTTGAAATGATAGATTTACCACTGATCCGAAAAGTAGCAGCAACGAAAAAACCGATGATTATTTCCACTGGTATGGCAACGATTGCTGAAATTGATGAAACGGTGCGTACTGCTCGCGAGTCAGGATGCACTGAGATTATTCTATTAAAATGTACAAGTACTTACCCTGCTAGTCCAGAGAATATCAATATAGGGACTCTGCCTCATATGAGTGCGTTATTTGGTTGTCAGGTTGGTGTGTCCGATCATACAATGGGCATAGGGGTATCTATTACGGGAGTGGCTTTGGGAGCAACAGTAATTGAAAAACATTTTACTCTATCAAGGGCTGATGGAGGAGTCGACTCTGCATTCTCCATGGAGCCAGCTGAAATGAATGCATTAGTAGTAGAGTCGAAGAGGGCATGGCAGTCCCTTGGAAGGATAGCATATGGTCCGACAGCCAGAGAAAGGGATTCTCTAAAACATCGCCGCTCCCTCTATGTCGTTAAGGATATACAGGCAGGTGAGGTGTTCACTGCAGAAAATGTCAAAGCCATTCGTCCTGGACTTGGTTTATCACCTAAGTATTATGATGTTATTATCGGCAAGTGCGCTAAAAATAATTTGCAGAGAGGCACACCGATTAGTTGGTCGGTATTAGGGGGTTAAGTGTTGCGTATCAAATTGCTGTTCGTGGTATAATATTTATAAATTTTAGGAGATTAAGTAATGGCTAAAGAACAACAGTTATCAATATATGCTCATCCAAGTATTTATGAGCCTGCAGAAAGAAAAATGAAGATATACTTTAGTGAGCCTGAACAAGGTGTTAATAGTGAGAGTGGTATATTGTTGTTTATTCCTGGCTTTGGTGGCAATGCAAATTCTAATGTTTACAAAAAAATGCGTAACCAGTTTGCTGATCAATATAATTTAATAACAGTCCAATGTGATTATTTTGGTTGGGAGTTTATGCAAAGTGATAATCTGAATTTGCAACCAGAATTTACGGAAAGCGATATGAGGACAATATTCACAGCAGGAGAAGTTGACAGTATAAGATTAGATGCATCAAAGTTGATTCAAATATGTAGCTTATATAATGAAAAATTTAACTTTAAAGTTAATTCAGCTGAAACCGCAGCTAATTTTAATGATATGGGTATAATGCAGGCCATTGATAATATAACAGCAGTTTTAGTGGTAAAGGCTATTTTGGATGATAATAATTTAGTATTTAATACAGGGAAAATTTTAATTTATGGGCAGTCTCAGGGAGCGTATTTATCCTATTTATGCAATGCCCTGGCGCCGCAGTTGTTTTCCATGATTATAGATAATTCAGCATGGCTATTTCCCGAATACATGAAGAGTGAACGACATCTATATTGTACAATGGGAAAATCTCAGCTTAATTTGAAGTTTGATTATCTGGCAAAAAAAATAGTAAAAGATCAAGATATATTATTTTTGCCATCATTATATAAGAAATTTGAAAATCAATGTCAAATAATTTGTTTTCATGGAACTGATGATAACTTTAATAATTTCTTTGAAAAAGAAAAATTTTGTAATAATATAAAACGATGTACTTTTAAGCCGATTGCAGAAAAAGATGTTGATGGGGAAATTTTTAAATCGACTAATCATGGGCTAGATGCTGATTTTTTGGAGTTATTTGATTTTGCATATGAACAGTATTTCAGCGAGATTAAGACAGATAAGTTATCATCCCTATCGCCTACAAGTTACAAAACTAAAAATGCTCAATATAACATTAAGTATGATACAGGAATTCCTAGAGTAGAAATAAAAATACTGTAGATTGAATATACAGTAAAGACGTGAAAAAGGCTGGTGCTTAAAAGCACCAGTCTCCTCACTTTGGGGGTCAGGCATTGCGTTATTGCGTTTAGAAAAGTTGCGACAGTGATTTTATCTTGTTATTAAGCACGGGCTTTAGACAAATGATCCACTACGAAAGTTCCCATGAAAATAATAATCAAAGTAGAGAAGAATACAACTTGACTGATATGAAAGCCAAAGACGGAAGCCATCATCTTCGCGCCGATGATACCAATGATAATATACGCTGTTGTTTCTAAGCCTGGATAACGCTCTATTAAGGTCAAGAAGATTTGCGCCACGCCGCGCATCATCATTACACCTAAAATACCACCTAGGTATAAAACCCATATTTGATCACTGATACCAAAGGCAGCTAGTACACTGTCAATACTAAAGGCAATATCCATGATTTCAACAGCTAGGACGGTGCGCCAAAAACCATGGGGTGCCTCTTTGACTCCCTCTTCCTCTTCGGCGTTCTTTTTAAGGAAGAATTGCAGGGCCATCCATAATAGGTACAGAGCACCGGCAGCTTTTATCCACCAAATTGTTATTAAGTAGGTTCCGGCACCAATTGCAATAAATCGGAAAAGATAGGCACCTAATATTCCATAAAATAGGGCTTTTTTCTGCTGCGCTTTTGGTAAATGTTTTACCATAATCGCCAGCACTAACGCATTGTCAGCTGATAAAAGGCCTTCTAATACAATTAAACTGCCAATAATGGCCCAATTCATTGGGTTGTAAACAACGCTTAACAACTCCGCCATATTAAAGAAATGAGAATAATTTGCTATAATCCCTGTGATAAATTCATTCATTGTGTAATACTCCTTTTATAATTTTTATAATAGCATGGTCTTGACTGTGCTTGTACTATTCTTGGATAATTTTCCACGCAGTTTTAACTGCTAGTACGTTCCGTCATTGACATTATAGCACATGGTTTTTAAAACTACAAGATGTTTATTTAAATACTAGTAATCATAATTATAGAGTCTAAGGATAATAATTTTGACAGCTAGTATTGAAAAATAATATAATATCATAAGAGGTGTTGAATGATGGAGATTACAAAAGATATATTAGAAAAATTTGCATTAACATTGCTTGATAATGAATTAAAAGTCGAGGAAATTCCTTCTATCAAACAATATGCAGAACAAGTCACCGAGTTATTAAATAGTAAGCTGCACCATCGCCGTAAAGGAGATGAAACTAGTATTGCTATCAGTAAATCAATGATTAATAATTATACAAAAAATGGATTAATTAACCCCACTGATAAAAAGAAATATGATAAGAATCATATTATTCTGCTGAGCTTGATATTCCATCTTAAGCAAGTTTTGTCGCTGGATGATATTAAAACCATTTTTAATCCGATACTAAAAAATCTAGAGACGTCAGCGGCCCAGGAATCTATCATCTCCCTTGACGATATTTATAGAGCGTTTTTAGAATTTCAGAAAGAAGAATACTTTGATACTTGTAACGATTTTGAGGATCGATTTAATAGAGTTTGTGAGAAAATAAATAATCCTTTTGAAAATCATGGCAGTAAAGACATGATTGACAAGTTTTTAACTGTATTGCTGTTAGTGGCCGAGGCTACTGCTGCCAAACAGCTTGCTGAAAAAATGATTGACACATATTTCAAACCCCCAGAGTGAAGAGGTCAAAGCTGATGCGCTTTCTGTCAAGAGATGCATCTCTGTGGTGGCAGGTGTTTTCTTAAAGTGAAAATTTAAAGAAAATTTGAAATATTATAGAGTAGCTAATTGGTTTTTAAAATTTTTGGGGGAGGAAGTGCTATTATGTCAGATAATAAAAATACAATACTTCAACCGCAATATGTAAGTAATTTTAATTGTATCGGTTCTGAGTGCGAAGATACCTGCTGCTGTGGTTGGCAGGTCTATATAGATAAAAGTACATATAAAAAATACCGGGAATATCCTGATAAAAAGTTGCGCTCACAATTGGACAAAATTGTAACCCGTACACGTAATAATATTGCTAGCGATAATGGTTATGCCAAAATAAATCCAAAGGCTGATGGAAATTGTCCTTTGTTAGATGAAGATAAGTTATGCTCAATTCAGAGAAATCTAGGTGAAGAAAACTTATCTTCTACTTGTCGTACATATCCAAGAATTAGTAATAATGTAGATGGAAAGATTGAAAAATCATTGACCATGTCGTGCCCGGAAGCAATACGCAAGGCTCTTTTCCATCCTAATATTATGGAATTTGATGAAATCAAAGAAGATGCTTCTACTCATAATCTGATTCATTCTGTAATGAATACTGTGGAAGATAAGCTTGCTAAACATCCAGAGAGAAGCTTTTGGCAGCTTCGCATTTTTACAATTACTGTTTTACAAAATAGAAATTATTCCTTATGGCAACGATTAATTATTCTTGGTATGTTCTATAAAAAAATTAATCAATTTGTGATTGATGATCAATTGAATGAAATAACGAAGAGTATTAATCAGTATATGGATATGATTGAGCAAGGATTATTTAAGGAACAATTGGATGCTATTCCAACAAATCATGTAATTCAAATGAAGTTAATAAAGCATTTAGTAACGCCAAAAACTTCGAAGGGGATTAAAAGTCAAAGATTCTTAGATTGTTATAATGAATTTTTACAGGGAATTGGATGTGCTTCCGAGGCAGATGTTGAGGATAGTTTTGTTCTTTATAATCAATCCTATAATCAATTTTATCAACCCTATATGGGGAAGAATGAACATATTATGGAAAATTATCTGGTTAATCATGTCTTCAAAAATCTTTTCCCATTTGCAGGTGAAAAACAGATATTTGATAACTATGTTATGATGATTGTCCACTATGCTATGATTAAAATGCTGCTTATTGGCATGGCTGGCTTTCACAAGGAAAAATTTGGTGATGAACAGGTTGTTAAGCTAATTCAATCCTTTGGAAAGGTTATAGAACATGATGAAGTATATTTAAAAAAGATATTGATGTTTTTCCATGATAATAACTTAACC
>Ga0209639_1001086_pt1 | contig 30530 bp, 32 predicted proteins | sample EPASupsiteHSE605_FD_187268 | JGI IMG/M metagenome (GOLD analysis project Ga0209639, IMG submission 187268) | Bioremediated contaminated groundwater from EPA Superfund site, New Mexico - Sample HSE6-05 (SPAdes) (version 2) | ecosystem: Environmental > Aquatic > Deep subsurface > Groundwater >... | reverse complement strand
TTAAAAATATATTATTAAATAGCAGGTCTAATAATGACCTGCTATTTTTTATGTAAGCAATTGAAGTTAATGGAAATATATGTTATGATAAAATTTAATAAACATTACTTAGAGGTGATAAAGTGGTAAAATATAAAGAAATAACTTGTGATGTTGCATGCAATAAATTAAAACGGAAAATTCCTTTTGCTTGGGACTTAAACATCTATCGTGGTTGTGAACATGGCTGTAAATATTGCTATGCTATGTACTCTCACGACTATCTTGGTTCTGAACAATATTTCGAAGACATATATGTAAAAACAAATGTAGTTGAACAATTAGAAAAACAACTGATGAGTACTTCCTGGAAACGAGAGGTCGTAAATATTGGAGGTGTAACGGATAGTTATCAGCCGATAGAAGCACAGTATAAGCTGATGCCTGACATTCTTAGGTTGTTGATCAAATACAAAACGCCAGCTATTATCTCGACAAAATCTGATTTGGTGCTTCGAGACTATGATTTGATTGATGAACTTTCAAGGATTACTTACATAAATGTAGCAGCAACCATTACCTGTATGGATGAAACTGTTCGTAAAAAAATTGAACCGAATGGTGTAGGGTCACTCAAAAGGTTTGCAATGTTAAAAGAATTTTCAAAAACAAAAGCCTCTACAGGTCTTCATTTCATGCCAATCATTCCATATCTGACAGATGGACAAGATAATGTTGATGATTTGTATTCAAATGCTGAAAAAGTACATGTCGATTATGTTCTACCAGGTGTTTTGTATTTGCGAGGAAAAACAAGAGCAGTATTTTTTAATTTTATCAAGAAGGAGTTTCCACGTTTATATGACCCTCTTCAAGCTTTATATAAAACGGGTGGGGCTCCAAAGGAATATAAAGACCAATTATATGTTATGGTAAATGCATTGAAAGCTAAATATCATCTTTCAAGCAGCTATTCTCTACCGATGAAAGAAAAACTAAATCGCTCTGAAAATACACAAATATCACTTTTTTAATTTAGACATATGGCAATAAGATTTTTGTAAAATTGAATTAATTCTAAAATGAAAAAATAATATAATTTAATACTTGAATAAAGTATAGTAAGTAAGTTATAATATTTGCAAAGATGACAATTGCTTTTAGGTTAAAAGATTGTAAAATTTACGATATTTACTTAAAAAGAGAGAGCTGTCATCCGTTTTTGTGTATAAAATCGAAAATAATTATTACATTATGTAGTGTATGTTTAAGTATACATAGGATTAAATAGAAAATTGTTAAAATATTTAAAATTTTAACAATGACATTGTTTTAAGAGAGGGAAAAAATGATAATTAAAAAATCGGAACTATTAATTACTGCTGCTAGAAAAGAACAGTATCCTGAAACTGTAGTACCTGAAATTGCTTTTGCAGGCAAGTCAAATGTAGGCAAATCATCTATGATCAATGCTATGCTCAATAGGAGAAATCTTGCAAGGACAAGTGGATCTCCAGGAAAAACTCAAACAATTAATTTTTATAATATTAATGATCAATTTAACTTTGTTGATTTACCAGGTTATGGTTATGCAAAAGTATCTAAACAAGAAAAAGATAAATGGGGTGGCATGATAGAAACCTTCCTTAAAGTTAGAAATCAATTAAAAGAAGTTGTTCTTCTTGTTGATATAAGGCATGAGCCTGGCATAAATGACCAACAAATGTATGAATGGATAAAAAGTTACAACTACACAGGATATGTTATTGCTACTAAGGCTGATAAACTTTCAAGGTCACAGCAAATAAAATGTATTTCAGTAATTAAAAAAGCACTTAATATAGAAGATAAAAATTTGATACTTCCACTTTCAGCAACTTCAAAAGCAGGTGTAGAAGAAGTTTGGAGTTTATTTGAAAAAATTCTAGGACTTGAAGAAGAAGTAAAATAATTTTAATTTAGTTTTTGACATTTGTACTTTCAATATCAAACTCTTATTTATATTCATGTATATAGTAACTGATTAGAATATTAAAAAAGGGGTATATTATGTACATAGGAGGAGTTTTTTATGAATTACAAAATTGAGAGGAAAGTTCAAAGTGACATAAATATCGTTAAAAATGTGGTTGAGGACATTCTTCTAAATATTCAGGGTGTTTTAAATGACAGCAATTTTTTTAATACTAAATTAATATTAAACGAACTAATAATCAATGGAGTGAAGCATGGAAACCTTGAAGATATAAATAAAAGCTTAAGTGTTGATGTTTTCATAAATAATTACTGTTTAATTATTAGAGTATCAGATGAAGGTAATGGAATAAAATACGATCATAAAGCTTTTGGTGAGTATGATTTCAGCGAAACAGGAAGAGGTCTTATGCTTGTAGAAGGCTTGTCGGATAAATTAGATGTAAACGGTAATACTGTAACATGTGTACAATATTTAAAATAAACATTTTAAATTTGCTTAATGTTTGATATAATAAACACTGTAATAGTGTTTATTTTTTTGTATGCCCTAACCCTGCTTTTTCGACCGTAGGGAGAGAAAAACAGCGGTAGGTCAACCGCAACGAATTCCCAATATATGCGAGCGATAGCGAGGAAATATATTGGTGAATGAGACTGCGTATTTTTTTTATTCTTGTTTCTTATTTTGAATTTAGTTGCGATTAAGGTGAAAAATTATGGAAAACATAAAGTTATCAGTTAGAGAATTAGTTGAATTTATATATAAAAGCGGAGATTTGAATTTTAAAAGTATGAAACCTGAAAGAGCTATGGATGGAATTAAAGCTCATAAACTTTTACAATCTCAAATGGATGATAATTATCAAAAGGAAGTTTTCTTGAAATATGAATTTGAATATAATAACATATTATTTACAATTGAAGGACGAGCAGATGGCATATTAATAGATGAAGACATTGTTACAATTGATGAAATAAAATCTACATATAGAAACCTTGAACTTTTAAATGAAAATTATAATTTGGCACATAGTGCACAAGCAAAATGTTACGCCTACATTTATGCTTTACAAAATAATATAAATAATATATGCATGCAACTTAGATATTACAATTTAGATTCAAAACAAATAAGATGTTTTTCATATAAGTACGAATTGAAGGAATTAGAGCTATTTTTTTATGAACTTATTGATAAATATTTAGTTTGGGCAGAAACTATCATTAATTTAAATATAAATAAAAGAGAAACTATAAAAGAATTGGAGTTTCCATTTGAAAATTACAGACATGGACAAAGGGATTTTTCCATAGCCGTATTTAAAACAATAAAAGAAGGTAAAAAACTTTTTGCACAAGCGCCTACCGGAGTTGGAAAGACTATTTCAGTATTGTTTCCAGCTATAAAAGCTATGAATATTAAGCAAAATTCAAAGATTTTTTATTTGACTGCTAAATCATCAACAAAAAATATTGCTTTTAATACCATGAAAATAATGGTTGATAAGGGTTTAAACTTAAGGACATTAATAATTACAGCTAAAGAAAAAATATGCTTTAATGATGAATGCAACTGTGATCCTGAATTTTGTAAATATGCAAGAGGATATTATGACAAAGTTAATGATATTCTTAAGTATTCAGTTAAAAATGATTGCCTTTTTGATAGAGAATATATAGAAAAAATTTGTATGGAAAATGAAATATGTCCCTTTGAATATAGTTTAGATTTAAGCTATATGTCTGATATAGTAATTTGTGATTACAATTATTATTTTGACCCTAGAGTATCACTTCAAAGAGAAGACTTTTTAAAAAACAACAATGATATATTGCTAATTGACGAAGCTCATAATTTAGAAGACAGGGCAAGAAATATGTATTCACCTGAACTTTTAAAAGAAGATTTTTTAAATGCATCTAAAATTATGAAAGACATAAATAAAAAAGTTTGCAAAGAATTAAAAAATGTAAATAAAAAGTTTATAGATATTAAAAAAGATATGGATGAAAAAACAAGTATCATGAAAGAAGAACCTTCTGAACTCATTAAAGCATTGAGAAAATTTGTAGTTGAAGGTGATACATACATAAATGATATAAAATCTGAAAATATTCCAGATGAATTAATTGATTTATATTTTAAAAGTATGTTTTTTATTAAAATATCAGAAATAGTCGATAATAATTTTTGTTATTATACAGAATTTTTTGGTGGTAAAACACGTGTTAAAATATTTCTCATTGATCCATCACAAGTATTGAAAGAAACACAGAAAAGTGCATGCTCATCAATATTTTTTTCAGCTACATTGACACCTCTTAAATATTTTAAATATTTGCTTGGAGGAGATGACAGTGATTATTCTATGAAATTAAAATCACCATTTGATGAAAATAATTTAAAAATTATGATAACAGCAGATTTATCTATGAAGTATGCAGTAAGAGATACAAATATAGAAAAAGTATGTGATTATATCCATTCGGCTATTTCTGATAATACAGGAAATTATATGGTTTTTTTTCCATCTTATAATTTTTTAAATAAAGTTTCATCTGCATATAGTGATTTATATGGAGAAGATAGTATTATCATTCAAAATCAAAATATAAAGGAAGAAGAACAAAATGAAATAGTAAATAAATTTCATAATGAAACAAATATTGTCCTTTTCACTGTTGTAGGTGGAATTTTTTCTGAAGGAATAGATTTACCCCTTGAAAAATTAATAGGGGCGGTTATAATAGGTACAGGTATACCACAAATTTCATTTGAAAGAAATATTATAAAGGACTTTTTTACAGACAAATTTAATATGGGTTATGAATTTGCATATAAATATCCAGGATTTAATAAAATACTTCAGTCAGCAGGGCGCGTTATACGTACTGAAAATGATGTAGGTATGGTTTTACTTATTGATTCAAGACTTTGTCAATATTCGTATATTAAGTTATTTCCAGAACATTGGGGGAAATATAAAAAAGTATTTAATCTGGAAGAATTTAAAAATGAAATTAATATATTTTGGAAAGAAAAGAGAGTGTACAGATGATTAATATAGTATCTGAAAAAAATCTTAAAAATGGTCAAGTAATAACAAAAGAATGTTTAGAAGAATTATTAAAACATGATAATGCTAAAATATATGAAGTTATTAGAGTAATAGATAAAAAACCAATATTTTTAAAAGAACACTTTGACAGAATGAAAAACAGTATAAAACTAAGTAATTTAAATGGAACTATAGACTATAACAATTTCAAAAATTCAATAGAACTTTTAATAAATGAAAATGATTTTGTAAATTGTAATATTAGAGTATCTTATTATATTGATGATGAAGCTTTAACATTGTTTTATTTTGTAAAAAGTAGCTATCCAAATGATGATTTGTTCGAAAGTGGTATAAAGGTCATCACTGTTAAAAAACATAGACAGAATCCCAATATAAAGCTTTATGAATCAAATTTAAGAGATAGTATAGATGAAACTTTATCAGAAAAAGAAGCTTTTGAAGCAATTTTAGTAAATGATGATGATACTATTAGCGAGGGAAGCAAATCAAATGTGTTTTTTGTAAAAGGCAATAAACTTATAACATCAGTTGACAGTGCTGTATTATTAGGTGTCACTAGAGAAAAAGTTATTGAAATTTGTCAAAAAAATGGAATAGAAGTCGAAAAACGTGGCATTCATATAGATGAACTTAGTGATTTTGATGGAGCATTTATAACAGGTACTTCAAATAATGTTCTTCCTATAAAAATATTAGATAACATTTTTTATGATTCCTCTAATAATGAAACTGTAAAAAGAACTTCTAAATTATATTTAAATGAAGTAAAACAAAATGTGACAAATTACAAGTAAAAGTTCCCAAAAACACAAAAATGGCCTCGGGGCCATTTTTGTGAAGCATTAATATGCATAAAAGGGGTATTGGGAATATATTTTGGTTATCGGGGGGGATAACCAAAATAATTATAGCAAATATATGTTATGTTTGCAAGCTTTTTTTAATAAAAAATGCTTTAATTATAAAAAACCTTTATAATTAAAGCATTTGCAGAATTTGTAAAAAAATAAGATAACGAGGGTTAAAATGGAGATTTACTTAGATAATAGTGCAACAACCAAAATTCGACAAGAAGTAATGGAAGAAATTAAAGATGTATATGAAAATAATTATGGAAATCCTTCATCTATTCATAGAAAGGGTCTTCAAATTGAAAAAAAGATGGAGATATCTAGAAAGTCTGTAGCCAGAGTGATAAATGCTAAACCAGAAGAAATTTACTTTACAGGTGGTGGAACTGAAAGTAACAATATAGCAATATTAGGACATTTAAATAATTCATCTAATTCTGAAGTAAAGTATAATATTATTACAACTAAAATAGAACATCCTTCAGTATATAATACATTTAAGCATTTTGAAGAAAATTTAGATGTAAAGTATCTTGGTACAGATGAAACAGGGAAAATTAATATTTCAGAACTAGCTGAAAGTGTTGATGAGAATACATTGCTTGTATCTATAATTCTTGTCAACAATGAATTAGGTACTATTCAAGAACTTGATAAAATAGTGGAAACAGTGAAAAAGAAAAATAAAAGAACAAAAATCCACGTTGATGCTATACAAGCCTTTGGTAAAATTAAAATTGACACAAACAAAACTCATGTTGATACAATATCATTTAGTAGTCATAAAATACATGGACCTAAAGGTGTTGGAGGATTGTATATCAGATCAGGCTGCAGGATAAATTCTGTAATTTTTGGCGGAAATCAAGAAAAAGGAATAAGGCCAGGTACTGAAAATACACCAGGCATAGTTGGTTTCGGAAAAGCATGTGAACTTGTTTATGAAAATTTTCAAGATGAAACAGACAAACTGTATGCTTTAAAAGAAAAATATGGAATGAGATTAAAAGAAGAAATTGAAGATATTAAAATCAACAGTGATTTAACTATATTAGGAGCTCCTCACATATTGAATGTATCATTTAAAAATATAAAAGGTGAAGTTTTAGTTCATTATTTAGAAAATAAAGGTATATATGTATCTACTGGTTCTGCATGTTCATCAAAAGCTAAAAGTGATAATAGAATTTTAAAATCAATAAATTTAGACAGAGATTACATAGATGGTACTATTAGAATTAGTTTTGGTTATTTCAATAATTTAGATGAAATAGATTATGTTATTTTGAATATGAAAGAGTCAATAAATGAAATCAGAAAGTTTATGAAATAAAAAATTTTAGATTAAAATTGAAAGGATAAATTATGTATAACGTACTTGCAGTAAGCTTTGGAGAAATATTTTTAAAAGGAAAAAATAGAAGTTTTTTTGAAAAAAAATTAATAGAACAAATTAAATTGTCATTAAAAGGATTTCGTGATGTTGTAGTTTATAAAGATCAAGGTAAAGTTTTCATTGAAACAAAACATGAAGAAGACATGGATGGAATAATTAATAAAGTAAAAAAGATTTTTGGAATTGTATTAATCAGCCCATGCATTAAAGTAGAAAAAGATGTTGAGATTATAAAAGATAAAACAAAAGAGCTTTTTAAATATCTTTGCAGTAAAAAGGAAATTAAAACTTTTAAAATAGATACACATAGAAGTGATAAAACATTTCCTATAAAATCAATGGAATTTAATGCTGATATGGGTGAAATAATATTAGATGAATTTGAAAATATAACTGTTGATGTTCATAACCCAGATGTACATATTTATATTGATATAAAGTTTAATTGTTATATATCATCTGAAAAAATAAAAACGGTAGGTGGACTTCCAGTTGGAACAAGTGGTCGTGCTTTATTATTGTTATCAGGTGGTATTGATAGCCCTGTAGCAGGTTATATGATAGCAAAAAGAGGAGTAGAAATTGATGCTTTGTATTTTCACACTTACCCTTTTACAAGTGAACGAGCAAATGAAAAAGTAAAACATTTAAAAGAATTATTAGAAGATTATTGTGGAAAGATTACTTTATACAGTATTAACATACTTGACATTCATAAAGCAATTAAACTGCATTGTAAAGAAGATGAAACAACAATATTAGCAAGAAGATTTATGATGCGTATTGCTGAAAAATTAGCTTTAGAAAAAGAAATTGATATGCTTATAACTGGCGAAAGTTTAGGTCAAGTAGCAAGTCAAACTATGAAATCAATGGCTGTTATAGAAAATTCAATAGAAATGCCTATATTAAAACCAGTAATAGGAATGGATAAAACTGAAATAATGGAAATTGCAAGAAATATAGGTACATATGAAACATCAATTTTACCTTTTGATGATTGTTGTTCTGTTTTTGCACCAAAACATCCAACAATAAAACCTAAATTAGAATCTATAAAAAGGTCTGAAAGTAATTTAGATATTGAAGATTTAATAGAAAAAGCATTGTCTACTTTAGAAATTCTTTAACTCTTAAATCACAAATTTTTTTGTCTGGCATATATTATAAAATAAAAAGAAAGAGGTGATATATATGTCAGATATAAAAAGCACTTGCATAGGTGGAGATTGTGGATGTGGTTATGATAACGCATTTGGCTGGAATTGGGAATGGATAATAATTCTTATTGTTTTATTCTTCTTTTTCTGTGGAGGATTTGGTAACAACTTTTTCGGAGGAGGATGCTGCAATAGGTAACATAATGTAGCATATTTATTATTACTTAAGTTTTGCTCAAATACAAATTGTATTTGAGCATTTTTTTAAAAACCTACTGCCTTATATGGCAGTAGGTCATAAAATTTACATATCTATTCTAGAGAATGCTCTGCACTGCATTGCACAATGAAAACATATTTGTGCACAGTTTCTTGATTCTTGATCTGGGAATCTAGAACATTCATTACCGCATGCATCACAAATATCTGCGCACAAAATAGCTGCATGTCTTTTGAATATTGCATCACGTGCTATATAATTAGCTGTTAAACCGCATATATCGGCACAATCACGAAGAAGCATTGTTTGTTTAGCTCTCATTTGACAATCCTTCATTTTTTTTATATGATTTATCATGTGCTCACAAGTAGCTTCACAATCTTGAATTTGTCTTACTATTTGTTCATTCATATAACGTTCATCATTAGGGTATCTGCGTTGCATATCTCGTTCCATTGGATATTCCATATTATTATCATTCATATAATTTTCATCGCTAGGGTATCTGCGAAGCATGTCACGTTCTAATGGATATTCCATATTATTATTAGCATAAATATTTCTCATTTTAATCTCCTTTTAAATTTAATTTCATAATTAATATATGCATTCGACTAATTTATTGTACCTATTATAATATAAGTAATATTTTGTCGATAAATTGATAATGCTTTAAGTAGAAAATAATCTCCTGTTTATTAGAATTAAACCTTGATTTTATCACTTAAGAGTTGTATACTAGATTTTAAAATTACAAATAGGAGGTTACAAATTGTATAAAGTAGCGTTGTTTAATAAAATTCCAAGAGAGAGCCAAAATATGCTTTCCGAAGACAAATATATATTAATTAATAAAGAAACAACTGATGTAGATGGAATTATAATGAGAAGTATGGATATACATGATATGAAATTCTCTAAACAACTAAAAGCTATTGCTAGATCAGGAGCAGGCACTAACAATATTCCAGTTGAAAGATGTGCAGAAGAGGGAATTGTTGTATTTAATTCGCCAGGAGCAAATGCTAATGCTGTTTGCGAACTCACATTTCTTGGATTGCTAATGAGCTCTAGAAAAATAGTTGATAGCATTAATTGGACAAACAACTTGAAAGAAAATGTTGCTGTAGCCGTAGAAAATGGCAAGTCTCAATTTGTTGGCCCTGAAATAAAAGGAAAAACATTAGGAGTTATAGGGCTTGGTAATGTAGGACATCTTGTCGCAAATTTAGGAGTAAAACTTGGGATGGAAGTAATTGGGTATGACCCATACATATCAGTGAAAAATGCTTTAGCATTATCATGGGATGTTCAATACACAGATGATTTAGAAGAAATATATAGAAGAAGTGATTATATAACATTACATGTTCCATTAAATGAAGAAACAAGAAATTATATTAATAAAGATAATATTAAATGCATGAAGGATGGAGTAAGATTACTAAATATTGCTCGCGATGGTTTGGTAAAAGATAATGATATTATAGAAGCTTTAGAATCTGGTAAAGTTTCATACTTTGTTTCTGATTTACCAAATGAGAAGTTAATTGGTGCCAAAAATGTTGTATGCATTCCTCACTTAGGAGGTTCAACACCTGAAGCCGAAAATAATTGTGCAGAAATGGCAGTATCTCAGTTGACAGAATATTTAGAACATGGAAATATACATAATTCTGTGAACTTCCCTGAATGTTCTATGGAAAGAAATCCAAATACAAAAAGAATTGTTGTTCTTAATAAGAACATTCCTAACATGATAAGCAAATTGACAGCTGTACTAGCTAAATATGACATAAACATAATAGGAATGGTTAATAAAAGTCAAGGTAATTATGCATGCAACATAATAGATGTAAATGGAGAATTCACAGAAGAAAACATTAAGGAAATGGAAGATCATCCAGGTATATTAAGAGTTATGTTAATAAAATAAAAGGCGGATTAAGCATGAAAAAAGTTAATATATACTCAGATGGTGCTTGTAGTGGAAATCCAGGACCTGGAGGTTATGGAGTAATATTAGAATTCAATGGCAATGAATTAGAGCTAAGCGGAGGAGAATCAAATACAACTAATAATCGTATGGAATTAATGGGAGTTATAATAGGATTAGAATCACTTAAAGAACAATGTGATGTAACAGTAGTTTCAGATTCTAAATATGTAGTAGATGCTTTTAATAAAAATTGGATCAATTCTTGGCAGAAAAAAGATTGGAAAAAAGCTGACGGTAAACCAGTATTAAATAAAGAGCTGTGGCAAAGGTTATTATTAGCAGCAAATAAGCATAAAGTGACTTTCGTGCATATAATGGGTCATAATGGACATGAATACAATGAACGTTGTGACAAAATAGCTGTTATGGAGCGAGATAAGTTTAAAAATTAAGGAAACATTCACTACATAATGAATATTATAAATTAACAAATTTATTATGAGGTGATTAAATGATTAATATTCCATATCCGTGTCCAGATAGTTTTTCAATGCTTTATACAGTTAGACCGGGTGATACATTGAATTCTATAGCCAGAAAATTTGGAATTAATTTAATTGGTCTATTGGATCTCAATCCTATGTTAAGACTTAGGTCTTTAACTGAAGGTATGCAGCTATGTGTACCTAAAGTACCCGAGAGACCAACATGTATTAATGGTGCTTACTATATAATTAAAGAAGGAGATAGTTTTTATAAAATTGCACTAAAATACAATATTTCCCTTAATTCAATTATAGAAGCAAATCCAGATGCTAATCCTTACGATTTAAAAGTTGGTCAAGAAATTTGTATACCTGAAATACCTTCATTCTGTCCTCTTGGTATTGTTTATACAATTGAGACAGGAAATACACTGAGCCAAATTCTTATTAGATATAACTTAAGTGTAAATGAACTGATAGATGCAAATCCAGATTTCAATCCAAACATTTTAGTACCTGCTACTAAATTATGTATACCTCCTACTGTATATCAAGAATGTAAATGTCCTAACAGCAGGGAATATATTATAAAAGCAGGTGACAGTTTAGCTACTGTAGCAGAAGCATATACAGTTTCAGCTTCAGATTTACTTATTGCAAATCCGAATTTAAGACCTGCTAATTTTACAGTTGCAGGTTCTAAGGTATGCATCCCTACAGAGGAAGTATGTTAAACGATAATTAAGAGGTAACAAAGGAGAATAGTTTATGATAGATACAAAGAAGATTGGTATTGCGTTAGAAGGCGGGGGAGCAAAAGGTGCCTATGAAATAGGTGTACTGAGGGCTATACAGGAGTTAGAAATACAATATGATTGCGTAGTTGGAACATCAATAGGCGCCTTAAACGCTGTAGCATTTGCACTTAAAGAATATGAAAAATATTCAACTCTTTGGAAAAATATGAATTTTACATTCAATAATAGCGGCAATGATAAATCTTCAATGGTAAAAATGCTTGATTTTGAGGAAATTAAAAACAATTTATATAAATTTGAAGAAGAATACTTAAATAGTAAAGGTATTGAAACTGATGCAATAGTAGAAATGTATAAAGAACACATTGATGAAAATACAGTTAGAGAATCTAAAATTAAATTTGGACTTTCGACATATTGTCTTACTGACAAAAAGCAACAAAACCTATTTATTGATGAAATACCAAAAGGAATGCTTCATGAATATATATTTGCAAGCTGTAATTTACCTGTTTTTACTCCAAGAGAAATAAATGGGAAATATTATCTAGATGGAAGTATATATAATAAATTACCAATAAATATGATAGCTGAAAAGGGTTATAAAACTATAATAGCAGTTCGATTAAGAAAAGATCCATACGATTTTAGCAAATATAAAAATATTAAAATAATTGATATAGCGCCAAATGAATTTTTAAGCAATACCTTAAAAGCAAGTCAAGGCAGAATCAATTGGATGATAGATAAAGGTTATGAAGATGGTTTTAGAGTATTAAGTGAAAATTTAAGTGATTTAAAATAAGTAAGAAAGCACGCAACTAATGAAGTTTTTTAGTTGCGTGCTTTCTATTTAAATTGATTAATACATATTATGTGAACTAATAAACAATTTTCCATTATATAGCATATTCTATATAGAGGAGGATATAAATTATGGCTGATTATAATGTTCAAATAAAAAATATTATATTACAAAATGATTTATACTATAAAAGAAATTTATTATTAAGTTACAAAATTGAGTATCCTCAGTTATTTTCAGACAAATTTCAGAAGAACTTAAATAAAATAAATGAATTTTATAAAACAAAAGCTTTAGAATTAGAACGTGAGTGTTATGAAATATCATTTAAAATAGCAATAGAACAATATGAATATTCAATTCGCAATGACTTTCCTATTAGGAAATTTGAAATAATTTTAAATTATGAAATAACTTTTAATCAAGATTGTGTCGTAAGCTTGTATTTTGATAAATATCAATATATGGGCGGTGCCCACGGAAGCACTATAAGAGTTTCTGACACCTGGAATATACAAAGTGGTAATCGTATAATGTTATACAATATGTTTACCCCTACAGTAAAATATATCGAATATATTTTACTCAGAATCAATAGACAAATAGAAATTCAATTAAATACTGATGAAAACTTTATGTATTTTGATAATTATGACAGAAAGGTGTTTATGAGTTTTGACATTAATAATTTCTATTTAACCAAGTATGGTGTAGTGATTTATTTTCAACAATATGATATTGCACCTTATGCAAGTGGTATTCCTGAATTTATGATACCTTATCATTGCGGGATTGTAATATGTCCACGTTGTAGATAAAAAAATAAAACACAGCAGTTTATTAAAAACTGCTGTGTTATAATTGTATTAATATATGTTAAAGAACAAGCGATGGAGCAGCATATATTCTTGTGCCTAATTCAGAATCAAGCATGTAAAGGCTTTTAGCATCAGAACCAAATAAATCATATTTTTTTATTAAATCTTCAGCATTTTTTTCTTCTTCACCTTGCTCCTTAATAAACCAGTCTAAAAACTGCATTGTTCTGAAATCTTTTACTAAAAAAGCTTCATTATAAATATTATGTATTGATGCAGTTACATATTGTTCATGTTTAAGTGATTCATCTAATGGTGTCTTATAATTTAAAAATGATATATTTGGGGATTTAATTTCTCCTAAAGTAACCTTTTCAGAATTGTTTTGTAAATATTGCATGAATAGCATTGCATGATCTCTTTCTTCTTGTGCTTGAACTTTAAACCAATTTCCAAAACCATTTAAGCCTTCATCTAAATAATAATTTGACATATCCAAATATAGGTATGCAGAATAAAATTCTTTATTAATTTGTTCATTTAATAAAATTGATACTTTCTCATTTAACATATTTAATCTCCTTCTGTTTTTAATATATTAATATATTACCCTTATTAAAAAAATTAAAACATTTTTTTAAAAGTAAAATCACTTCTTAAGGAATTGAACATAAACTATATGGAGGTGAATGCTATGAATTGTATAGATAAGGTTGTGGTTACTGGCTATAGTCAAAATAGATACATAATAATGATATTAGAATTGACAGATGAAAGTAATTATGTGTGCAAGAAAATATTTTATTTTACTGACATGGAAAAAATTGCAACACACAGCATATTAAATGAAGGAAATATAGTTTATTTAGCAGATTCATTTAATAATAAAGTTCATAAGTTTGATTTTAATTTAAATCACTATGAGGAAACAACTGTAGGGAGAGACCCTAGGCATATGTGCGTTAATAATGAAAATATTTATGTAACTAATTTTGAATCTGATAATATTTCTGCAATTGATATTGAAACTTTTACATTGACAGGCTCAATACCTGCAGGTATAAAGCCTCATGACATAACATTTTGTAAAAAGACCAATAATTTGTATATATCATGTTATGAAGAAAATCAAATTCTTGAATACAACTTAATTGATGGCAACAAAAAATATTACAAAACAGATGGCAAGCCTATGCATATTTTTGTAGATGATAATAATATTATTGCAATGACATATTTTGTAAATGGAAGTATTTATACAAAAATAAATTTTATCAATATTAACACCCAAAAAATTGAAGATGTAATAAAGATTAAAGGGCTTGCATCTGAAATGGAACTTGATTTTGAAAATAAATTGTTATATGTAATAAATATAGATGACAAAAGCTTATATATAATAGATTTTTACAAGAGAAATATATTGAAAAAGATATTTATAGGTGGATATCCGGAAAGTTTATCATTTGGCTCTAATAATATATATGTAACTAATTCAAAAAAAAATCAAATTACAATTATTGATATAGCAACCTTTTCTACTGTGAAAAATATAGAGCTTGAGTTTTCACCTGTCTGTATTAAGGTTATAAAATGTTAACTTAAATCGGAAGTTAATGTTTTTATAATACTGCCAAATATTTCTTCAGGATTTGAATCCCATTTTTTGCAAATATTTTTTGCTAAAATTTCAGTTGGAACACTAACACTGAGATTAAAAATTACGGATTCATTTTCCATTACCTGAAGTGAAACAATATATTCATCATTTCTTTTGTAATAATGACCTATCAATTCTCTTTGCTTTTTAAGCTCTTTTTTTAAATACGAAAAATTGTTTGAAATTTCATTTGTAAAATAACCAGGAAGCTTTTCACCAAACATTTCTAAAGCAGCCATTCCAGCTTCAGAAATTGAGTAATATTCATTTCCATTTTTAGAATTTAATTTAATAAATTTTGAATCACATAAATCTCCTAAAATTTGTTGTAAAGAGAAATAATCCATATAATTATTCTCTAAAATATGATTGGTAATTTCAATATTAGTAAGTGGAATGTTTATGTAATTTAAAATATATAAAAGTTTTAATTTATCTTGTGCAATTTTATTACCACTTTCCATTTGCAACCTCCAGTAAAATTATTATTGTATATTATATTTATTATATCAAATTATAAATTATTAACAATACATTTTTAGGTAATTTCCTAATTATATAGATTTTTATTTATAAATAATATATAATGAATGTAGCACGATTTACTGCAATAGGGGGATGAAATATGAGATTTAAAATTATAGTTATGTTATTAATGATATCAGCAATATTTACAAGTTGCTCAAATTATAACAAACCTGTAAATACAGATAGTGTTGTAAAAGAGGAAATTTCTAATGATGAAGCGACTGAAGTTGAAGCAGAGGAAACAATAAAAGAAGATGTAACAGTTATAGATCCTATATCTTCAATAGATATGTCGTTAAAACCAAATGAAATTGGGGAAATTATGATTGTTATGTATCATGGCATAGGAGATGAAGAAACAACTTGGCAAAGAACTCCAGAAAACTTTAGAAAGGATTTAGAATTTATGTATCAAAATGGATACAGAATGATAAGTTTAAATGACTATGCTAAAGGGATTATAAATACGAAGCAAGGATACACACCAATAATTTTAACATTTGATGATGGAAGACAAAACAATTTTGATGTAACTGAAAGCAATGGAGAATATGTAATAAATCCTGATTGTGCAATTGGTGTATTAGAAGAATTCAAAGCTAAATATCCTGATTTCAATGTAACTGCAAGTTTCTTTTTAGGTACAAGTTTATTTGGACAAGAAGAATATGCAAATTATAAAATTAATTGGCTCATTGAAAATGGTTATGATATAGGAAATCATACTTACAGCCATAATGAAATAGAAGAGCTAAACGGTCAGGAAATTCAATTTGAAATAGGTTCAGTAAATAATATTATTAATAAATATAATTCAGATTATATAGTAGAAACATTAGCTTTGCCTCATGGAAGCAATCCTAAAGATGAATACGTTAAAGATATGATAGAAGGTTCTTATGAAGGCAAAATTTATAAAAATATTGCAGTTTTAGATGTAGGATGGAGACCAGCATATTCGCCATTTGACACTTGTATAGATTTTACAAGCTTGTACCGAGTTACTGGAAGTGAAATTAATGTAGATGGATGTGGAATATATGATTATTTTCAACAATTTAATGAAGAAAAAAGAGAAAAATTTATAAGTGATGGAAATCCTAATGTAGTAACAATACCTAAAAAGTATGAAGAATATATTAATATGTACATGGTAGGAGAAAGACTGCTTAATGTATACGAATAGAAAATTATGAAAATACAAATGAAGATTTAAAATAAGATTTAGCTAGTGCTAATTACCTTTGTTATACTAGAATTTAAAGCAATGGTTTCAATAGTATAAAATTATTAAAAGGGGATGCTGGAAATGATAGAAATTAAAAATCCAAACATTAAATTAAAAGAAGAATTAAATCAATATGATTTTAACGAAATAAACAACCTTAAAAATCTATGTTCAGAAATAGACAAAACATCTCTTAAACTAGAGCTTGATTATAAATTAAGCAAAGTAAAATTAAAAGATAAATGTATAAATAATATAAATGAATTCATGTATTATAATGATAATGAACTTATTGGATATATTGGTATATGTCAATTTGGAGGTGATACTGTAGAAGTAAATGGTATGGTACATCCTGATTTTAGAAGAAATGGCATATTTAAAAAGTTGTTTTTTTTAGTGAAAGATGAATGGTACAAAAGAAATTCACAAAATATGCTTTTATTAAGCGATAGAAGTTCTACTTTGGGGATTCAATTTATTAAGGACAACTCAGATATATATGATCATTCAGAATATGAAATGTTTTTAAAACATGATGTCAAGCAAGAAGAAAGTGCATATACTGTAAAATTAAGAAATTCTACAATAAATGATGCAAAAGAAATTGCTCTCCAAAATTCGATATATTTTGATATTGAATATAATGGGGAAGAGTATTCTATGACTGAAGAAGACGCATCTTTTATTTATATTGCTGAAGTTAATACCAAAGTAGTAGGCAAAGTTCACTTGGAAATAAGCAATTGTGTAGGTGGGATATTTGGGTTAGGAGTTCTTCCAGAGTATCGGAGCAAAGGTTATGCTAGACAAATATTAAATATATCTATAAATAAGTTAAAAGAAAAAGGAACAAAGGAAATCATGCTGCAAGTTTCTGTAACAAATAAAAATGCTTTAAATCTTTATAAATCTTGTGGTTTTGAAGAAACTAGCACTATGGATTATTATAAGTTAAGTAAACAATAATTAACATAATTTAATTAAAATTACCATTAAGGAGGATAAAATGAAAACTGAAAATAATTTACAAAATATTATATCATTAAGTGAAAATATAGTTTTCTTTGGTGGTGCAGGAGTATCAACTGAAAGTGGTATTCCGGATTTTCGAAGTGTCGATGGATTGTATAATCAAAAATATAAATATCCACCTGAAACAATTATTTCTCACAGCTTTTTCATGAGAAATCCTGAAGAATTTTATGATTTTTATAAAAATAAAATGATCTATTTATCTGCTAAACCAAACATGGCTCATATTAAATTACGAGAGCTAGAAAAGCAAGGCAAATTAAAAGCTGTAATAACTCAAAATATTGACGGTCTACATCAAATGGCTGGAAGCAAAAATGTTTTGGAACTTCATGGTTCTGTACATCGCAATTATTGTATGAAATGCAGTAAGTTTTATGATGTCGATGCTGTTATGAAAAATCAAGGAGTTCCTAAATGTATATGTGGAGGAACAATTAAACCAGATGTAGTTTTATATGAAGAAGCTCTTGACAATGGTATTTTTGATAAAGCTATTGAATACATAACTAAGGCAGATGTTTTGATTATTGGAGGAACATCCTTAGGCGTTTATCCTGCTGCTGGACTAATAAATTATTATAAGGGAAACAAACTAGTTCTTATTAATAAATCAACTACATCAATGGATTATAAAGCAAATTTAGTTATTCATGACAGCATTGGTGAAGTTTTTGGAGCATTAGAAATATGAGAGAAAAAAGCTCCTTTGCTTTAATGCAAAAGGAGCTTTAATTTTGTCTAAATAAACATAATTTTGCGAGTAATAAATATATTTATCTCGAAAGTTTCTGAAAAGATAAAATTGAAACTAAATTTTTTACTGAGGAGAATACATTCCTTTGCTTTCCATATATTTAAATATAGACTCACCATGTTGTTGTTCTTCTTTTTGTATATGATTTAAAACATCACGTACTTGAGTGTTACCAAATTCAAATATAGCAGTGTTGTATGCACCAGATACATATTTCTCAGTCATTAGTAAATCAGTGCACAAATCTTTATCTGAATTTTGATAATTTGAAGAACTGCTTTGAGGTTGAAAACTACCTGATTGTTGCAGTTTAGACTGCATCTGCATCTGTTGTTGCTGCTTTTGAGCCTGCATTTGTTGCTGCTGTTGCATTTGTTGTTGCTGTTGCTGGCTTCCACTACTTTGTTGATTGTTCATAGATGGAATTTGACCGCTAAGAAGTTGATTGATAGTTTTTAAGTGTTCTTGTTCTTGTTGAGCATTATTATTTAATATACTTTTCAATTGTTGACAAGATGTAAGATTAGCATAGTTAGAGTATTTTTGTATGCATATCTCTTCATGGCTTTTTTGATCTTCAAGTAAAAGCCTTTCTTTCGTAGTTAAATTAAAATTCATTATTAAACACCTCCACTAATATTATTTTCAAAAAAAAATAAAATATCCTGAAAAAGTTAATATTATAAAAACAAATATAATTTTTATTGTTGCAACTTAATTATTTATTTTAAATTGATATTATAAAAATATAAAAACTAAAGACTTTCATTTGCATTTATTTAATGTTAATATATAATAAAAATTTAATTGGAGGATTTAATATGCCAACTACTTATGCGCACTACACATTTGGTGGTTTGGTCTTAGATAAACTTGATAATGATGTGAAAAAACTAATATCTGCGAACATAAACTTATTTAACATAGGCCTTCATGGACCAGATATCTTGTTTTATTTCAAGGCACTAAGTTCAAATCGCATTAGCAAAATTGGTCATGAAATACATAATTTAACTGCAGATAATTTTTTTGAAAATGCTAAAGGGGTTATTAATGAATGTAGCAATCGAGATGCTGCATGTGCATACATAATGGGATTTATCTGCCACTTTATGTTAGACAGTGAATGTCATCCATATGTCAATGAAAAAGAATCAGATAAAATTACTCACAGCGAAATAGAAACTGAATTTGAGAGATTTTTAATGATTAAAAATAATATTGAGCCTCTTTCATTTAGGCCAACATCGCACATTATTCCAGATATGGAATATGCAAAATGTATTTCTTTGTTTTATAAAAATGTTTCAAGTAATGAAATATTGAAAGCTATAAAATCTATGAAAATTTATTTAAATATCTTAGTAGCACCAGGACATTTTAAAAGGTCTATAATAATTAAAGCTTTGAAATTGTCAGGTAATTATGATAGCATGATTGGACTTCTTATGAATTATACGGAAAACCCAGCATGTGTTGAAACAAGTAAGAATTTATATGATTTATATACAAAAGCAATTGTACCAACTGCGGGTCTTATTAATGAATATTATAAAAACATTAACAGCTCTCAGCCAATTAATAAGCGGTTTTTCAGAACTTTTGGATAAAATTAATTTGTTAATGCAATAAAAATAAATGTGAAAGCAGGTACGATTGATGGATAAAACTAAAGTAAAATTAACAAAGCTAGAAAAATACTGGATATTATATGACATTGGAAATTCTGCATTTTTTTTATTAGTATCAACAATTATCCCAATTTATTTTAAAAACATTACAAAATTATATGGCATTTCTGATGCAAATTCTACAGCTTATTGGAGTTATGCAATTTCTATTTCTACTTTAATTGTAGCAATTTTAGGACCTATTTTAGGAACTTTAGCTGATACAAAAGGGTATAAAAAACCTTTGTTTACATTATTTTTAATTTTAGGTGTTCTAGGATGTGCATCACTCGCTCTACCGCTATCATGGGTTATTTTCTTAGCAGTTTTTGTATTTGCCAAAGTAGGTATATCTGGAAGCCTTATATTTTATGATTCCATGCTTTCAGACATAACAACTGATAGCAAAATGGATTATCTTTCTTCAATGGGTTTTGCTTGGGGATATATTGGAAGTTGCATTCCATTTAGTATAAGTTTGTTACTTATATTATTTGCTGAAAAGTTATCTTTAACTTCATCTTTTGCAACAAGTATTGCTTTTATACTAAATGCAGCCTGGTGGTTTTTTATAACAATTCCTCTTCTTAAAAACTATAAACAAATTCATTATGTTGAAGTAGAAAAACATGCTATGAAAAATGCTTTTAAAAGACTTTTTAATGTATTTAAAGATATAAAAAATCAAAAAGAAATATTTACTTATTTATTAGCATTCTTTTTTTACATTGATGGAGTTTACACAATTATAGAAATGGCTACTTCTTATGGAAAAGATGTAGGTATTGGAGATAATGATTTGTTGTTAGCACTGCTTTTAACACAAATAATTGCATTTCCTTTTGCTATTATGTTTGGCAAGTTATCAAAAAAATTCAAAACCAATAAGTTAATAAATGTTTGTATAATAGGTTATTTTTTCATAGCGTTGTTTGCACTTCAGCTTGATAAAACTTGGGAATTTTGGTGTTTAGCTGTTTGTGTAGCAATGTTTCAAGGAGCTATACAAGCTTTTTCACGTTCTTATTTTGCGAAAATTATTCCCAAAGAAAAATCCAGTGAATATTTTGGGTTCTTTGATATTTTTGGAAAAGGAGCATCTTTCATGGGTACAATGTTAATGGGTGTAACTACACAGCTAAGCGGAAATTCAAAAACAGGAGTTGCATTTATTAGTCTTATGTTTGTTTTCGGTTTTATTATTTTTCAAAAGGCTGCTAAGTTGCAAAATGCAAAGGATATGTTAAAACCAACTAACTAATTTTAAAGTATTACACAAATTTGATGAGAATTACTATGGAAATATTTCTCACTATATTATATATATCTATTGAATCTATGACTAAAATTATATATAATAGCTATATTAAAGCATTAATATTATTCTACAGTTGCATTAGTAAATAGTTAAAACTAAAAGGAGAAAAATTATTGGAAAAGTCAGTAAGAGAACAAATTTTAGAATTAGCAGATGAAGAATATAAAAAGTTTCATAGCAGATTATGCCCTGGTAAAGATAACATTATTGGAGTTAGATTGCCACTTTTAAGAAAACTTGCCATAAAGATATCTAAGGGAGATTGGAGAAAATATATTAAGGAAGCAAAAAATGAATATTATGAAGAAATATTGCTGCAAGGGCTAGTGCTTGGGTATGTAAAAACTGATATTGAAGAATTATTATGCTATATAAAAAAATTTGTACCCAAAATTGATAATTGGGCTGTATGTGACAGCTTTTGTAATGGACTTATTTTTACTAAAAAAAATATGGAACGTGTTTGGGAATTTATTCAACCTTATTTGTCATCAGAAAAAGAATTTGAGATGCGATTTGGCATTGTTATGCTTCTTAGTTTCTACATAAATGAAAATTACATAGATAGAGTTTTGTTATTGTTAGATAAAGCTCATCATGAGGGTTATTATGTTAAAATGGCTGTAGCTTGGACAATTTCTACCTGTTATGTTAAATTTCCAGAAAAAACTATGAAATATTTAAAACATAATACATTAGATAATTTTACGTACAACAAATCATTACAAAAAATTACAGAATCTTTGCGTATAGATGCCGAAACAAAAAATATTATACGAAGTATGAAACGAAAATGAAAATGTGAGGGTAAAAATAACCCTCTCATTTTCATTTGAGTATTTAATTGTAAATTTAGTGTTAATCCTTGAGTTCTTTAATGTCAGATCTTGTCTTTTCATGTTTTCCATTGTGTAAACCTAATATTTTGCCATTTTCAATTCCAACATCTGCATTATCTTTAGGCTCCATCTTTCTTAACTCAGCGTTGCTTTTTTCTCTATCTCTAATTCTATTTTTATTGTTATTCATTTTAAAATTCCTTTCATTTTATTAGTGCTATACATAGTATTTATATAATATGAACTATTTATTCTTAAAGAAGAATTTTTTTATTTAAATGTTAGCTGTTGTGAAAAGTTCAAAAAATTTGCGAATGGAAAATAAGTATAAGAATAATTATTTTTTTAATGCACAAACTTAATATTAACAATTAAGTTAATATTAAGAAAGGTGATAAAATTTATGAAAGAAGTAGTTATAGTAAGTGCATGTCGCACACCAATAGGGTCTTTTAATGGTTCACTTAAAGATATGCCAGTTGTAGATATAGGAAAGATTGTTATAGAAGAAGTTGTAAAAAGAGCTGGAATTAAGCCGGAAGTTATAGAAGAAGTTATATGTGGTTGTGTACTTCAAGCAGCACAAGGACAAAATGTTGCTCGCCAAGCTATGCTAAAAGCAGGTTTGCCAATAGAAACTTCAGCTATGACAATAAACAAAGTATGCGGTTCAGGATTAAGAGCAGTAAGTATGGCAGCTCAAATTATAAAAGCAGGTGACGCAGAATGCGTTTTAGCAGCCGGCATGGAAAATATGAGCAATGCACCATATGCATTAGAAAAAGCTCGTAATGGATACCGTATGGGCGATGGTGTTCTAATTGATACAATGATTAGTGATGGTTTATGTGAAAAGTCCGAAAACTACCATATGGGAATTACAGCTGAAAATATAAATGAACAATGGGGAATAACAAGAGAAGAACAAGATGAATTTGCTTTTCGCAGTCAACAAAGAGCCTCTGCAGCTATTTCAGAAGGCAAATTTAAAGATGAAATTGTTCCAGTGACTATTAAATCAAAAAAAGGTGATGTAATATTTGATACCGATGAGTTTCCTCGTGCTACAACTCTTGAAGCTATGTCAAAGATGAAACCAGCTTTTAAAAAGGGTGGTTTTGTAACTGCAGCTAATTCATCTGGTATAAATGATGGTGCTTCTGCAGTTCTTGTAATGTCTAGAGAAAAAGCAGATGAACTTGGTTTAAAACCAATGGCTAGAATTTTAAGTTACGCTTCTGCTGGAGTAGAACCTCGAATTATGGGTATTGGTCCTGTTTCTTCAAGTCAAATTGCTTTAGCAAAAGCTGGTTTAAAAGTGTCAGACTTGGATTTAATAGAGGCAAATGAAGCTTTTGCAGCTCAATCTATAGCAGTAGGTCGTGATATGGGGTGGGTAGACATGGAAAAAGTAAATGTTAACGGTGGAGCAATTGCTTTAGGTCATCCTGTAGGTGCTTCAGGTAACCGAATTTTAGTAAGTTTGTTGCATGAAATGAAAAAACGTGGTTCTAAATATGGCTTAGCTACGTTATGCATAGGCGGTGGTATGGGTACTGCAATGGTTGTTGAAAATTTGAAATAGTGTTATAAACGATAATAATATAAATAGATTTTTTTAGAATTTGGTAATTTAAATAAATAATTTTAAAGCCTATTAAAGTAACTTTAATAGGCTTTTTTAAATTAAGAAAAAAATAATGCCCATGAAAATCAATTTGCATTAATTCATATTGAATAACTTGGGCATTATTTTATCATATTTAATATTGTTTATTTCTTTAATTCTTGTGTTCCAGTCACTTTACTTGTTTCATCCATAGTAAATGTAGATTTTACTTCTTCAGTCGTGAAATATATATTTCCTTCAACCGTAGCATCAACTAACTGAAAGTTTTCAGCTGATACATATACATCTCCTTTGAAAGTACCGCTTTGTATCCTAGCATTTGGGCTAGTAACTGTTAATTTAGGTGCTGATAATGTGAATCTACCTGTAACTTTACGATTTTCATCTTGAGTGTAAAGAGCTATTTTACGTTGGATAATATCCTTGCCAGCATCATCTTTCTTACCATTTTTAAATTCACCATCAAGTACAAGTTCTTCATCAAAAGTTAAATCTTTCAATGTAGCGATAATCCATGTACCGTTGTTGCTGATTGCTTCTTTAAAAGCTGTTTCATTGTCTACAATTGAAGCTGTAGAAACTACATCAGGAGTTGTTTCTGCTGGAGTAGTTTGAGGTGGATTTGTTACTTGTTCTTGATCATCTTTGTCATCTTTAACATCACCTTTATTTTGTGCACAGCCTGTAAATATAGACAACAATAGAATAAATGTTAATAATAGGATTCTTATTTTCATTTGAATCCTCCTTTCTTAATTTAATTTTAGCCTTAAATACAGTATTACCAACAATATAATATTTAATTCAACGTAATAATATATTATTGATTTTTATTATTACAAATTTAAAATTTTTAAAAAAATAATATCCCAAGTATATATAACTTGGGATACTATTTTATTTTGAATACAACAAGGTTCCTGTGACCCATCAGCAATCTTTGATTGCATTGATAGGTAGGGTTCTTATTGTGAATACAACAAGGTTCCCGGGACCCATCAGCAATCTTTGATTGCGTTGATGAGTGGGGTTCTTATTAATTCTTATGATATATATTATTAGATTCGTATTTTGGTTCACATGTAATATAAAAGCCAAGTTTTTTGAATATTTGTTCATCTACAGAAGATAAAAGAACTGAAGAATGAAGTTCGCATCCTTTTAACTTAGGAAGTTGTTCAAGTGCAAGCTGGGCATCTGGATTATGTGCAGCACTTACAGAAAGTGCAATCAATATTTCATCTGTATGAAGTCTCGGGTTACCACATCCAAGATATTTAGTCTTCAAAGTTTGAATAGGTTCTATTGCTTCTGGAGAAACAAGATGAACATCATGATCGATTCCACATAGAACTTTAATAACATTTAAAAGTGCACCTGCGGAAGCTCCTAATAAATCAGAAGTTTTACCCGTTACTATTTGACCATCTGGTAGTTCTATTGCTACGGCTGGATGTCCGGTATCAGCTTCACGTTCTAATGCAGGCCCAACAACTTTGCGGTCATATTCTGAAATGTCTGCCTGTTTCATCAATAACTCTAATTTATATAGTACTTCTTTTGCACAGCGTCCACGTTTTATATCGCTAAGGCACTGAAAATATCTTCTGATTATTTCCTGCTTAGATGCTTCTATGCATACTTTGTCATCTGTTATACAGTTGCCTGCCATATTTACACCCATGTCAGTTGGTGAATTGTATGGATTTTTATCATAAATCTTCTCGAATATAGCATTTAAAACAGGGAAGATTTCAATATCACGGTTGTAGTTAACTGTTGACTCGCCATAAGTTTCTAAATGGTATGGATCAATCATGTTTACATCTTGTAAATCAGCAGTAGCTGCTTCATACGCAATATTAACAGAATGACGAAGAGGAAGATTCCAAATTGGGAATGTTTCAAACTTAGCATATCCAGCTTCAATGCCTCGTTTATTTTCGTGGTAAAGTTGTGAAAGGCATGTTGCCATCTTTCCGCTTCCAGGACCAGGTGCAGTTACAACAACTAATGGTCTTGTAGTTTCAATGTAATCATTTTTTCCGTAACCTTCATCACTTACAATTAATTTAATGTTTGTTGGGTAACCTTCTATTTTATAATGCAAGTATGATTTAATATTTAATGATTGAAGCTTGTTGCGGAAATGGTCAGCTGAAGCCTCTCCTGAATATTGCGTAATAACAACACTTCCAACATAAAAGCCCATGCCTTGAAATGCATCGATGAGACGAATTACATCATCATCGTATGTGATTCCTAAGTCGCCACGAATTTTATTACTTTCTATAGCATCAGCACTGATTGCGATGATGATTTCAGTTTGGTCTTTTAGTTGTAAAAGCATTCTTAATTTGCTATCTGGTTGAAACCCAGGTAATACTCTTGATGCGTGGTAGTCGTCAAATAGTTTACCTCCAAATTCAAGATAAAGCTTATTGTTAAAATGTGCAATTCTTTTTTTTATATGTTCAGATTGCATATTCAAATATTTATTATTATCAAAACCAATTTTCATAAATAGATATCTCCTTGTAATTTACATTCAAGAAAGTATATCACTAACAATATATATTTTCAACTTGTAATTTAAAAAAATTTTTAATTATTATGGTTGCGGTTTACTACTACTATTTAAGATTCTATAATCAAAATATTCATGACAATTCTAGAACCGCTCAATATATCAATACAGTTAACTTACGAAAAATTATGTAAACTTAAATAAAAAAACTTTAATTAAATAAGAAAGATTTAATAGTATATATATACCACCCCATAGTATCAAGGAGATTTATAGCATATCTTATGAATTAATTAAAAAATTTGCTACAGACAATTATATTTAATCATATAACTTAATGTTAATAGTTTTTTATACGTGCAAAATTTATAGTAGAATGATATAATAAGGAAAACATATTGGCAATGGGGGGAAACATGATTTGGAAGAATAATACTCAAAATAGTAGTTTAAAACCTATTAAACGAAGTAAATTTCGTTTAATAATCGGCAAAGTATATTATACTTTATCTCGCTATATGTTTTGGCTTTCAGGAAGGGTTAAGTTTGCTCATAAACAGAGCAATCAATATTTAGAATATGTTAATTTTTCACATAAAACTCCTTTATTAAGGCAACTAAAAGATGTGGATATGCAATATCAGCATAATAAAATCATAAACCTTAAATTGGCTGTAAATAAGCTCGATGGCGTTGTAATAAAGCCTGGAGAAACTTTCAGCTATTGGAAACTTATTGGGAGACCTTCAGTAAAAAAGGGTTATGTTCCTGGAATGGTATTATATTGTGGTACTTATACGATGGGTACGGGAGGCGGTTTATGCCAGCTTTCTAATTTGATTTATTGGATGACTCTTCATACTCCATTGACAGTTGTTGAACGTTATCGTCACTCTTTTGATGTTTTCCCCGATTCTAATCGCACTCAACCATTTGGAAGCGGTGCTACATGTGTTTTTCCATATAGAGATTTAATGATTAAAAACGATACAAATGAAGATTTTCAACTAAAAGTTAAAGCTGGACATTCTTACTTAGAAGGAAGTTGGTTAAGTAATAGTAAACCCATTTACAGATATGAAATAATAGAAAAAAATCATCAGTTTAAGAGCGAGTACTGGGGTGGGTTTAGCAGGCACAATGAACTTTATCGCAGACGGTATACTATTGAAGGAGTTTTAATTGATGAAGAATATATAACTGAAAATCATGCATTAATGATGTATTCTCCTTTTTTAGATTCAAGTTTGAGTGATAAATTAAAAAAGTAGTAGCATCCTTGGTTTTTTGAAAGATATAATTGCCCTCGATTTATAATTCCTGATGAGAAGGGCAATGTAATTTTAGATTACTGTATATATATAAAATAATTTCGTAATAAAAAAAGTGGGGGTAATTTAAATTGGTACCAATAGGATAGGCACTAGAAAAAAGTGTTTATCTTATGGGTGCCAATTTAATTATGAGGAGTTTTTTTGTATTGATAATTTATCTAAGTATTGTTTTATGTATCATTAATTTGAAAATTATGATAAAATATTAAGTATTGAAGATTTAAAATTTAAATTGATTTTATTATATGAATGATGTCACGTTTAAACATGTCATAATAAAAGCTAAATGACTATTAAAAAAGAGCTGAAAGATTTTTAATATAGAAATTCTAATAAGAAGACTAAAGGAGCATTAATAATGCAAAATAATATGATGGAACAAATGAAGAGAATTATTGAAGAAAAAAAGCAAGCAAGTGCAAATCAAGGTTATGTAAATAAAGTAGAATTAAAGCAAATGAACGGTGCACGAAAGGCAATTAAAACAAAAAAATCTGGCGGCAAATTTGATAAGTAAGTGATTGAAGTATTTAATGATTTAATTTTAAATTTTTTATAAATTAAAAAATAGCAACGGTATTTTGGAAACAGAATGCCAATGCTATTTTTTATGTAATATCATGTGACTTCTCAGTTGAGGTGCTTTTTACATGCTCATTTTAGGAAGGCAATAAATAAATTTCTACAAATATTCCAAAAAAACTCACAAAATAACACTTTAATTTTTTAAAATATATGATATAATCAACCTATAAATCGAACATATGTTTGAAAGGGTGGTATTATGTCAGATATTATAATGCACGTAGATGTAAATTCAGCATTTTTATCATGGACAGCTGCATACGAACAACAAATAGGATTTGAAAGAGACATAAGAGAGGTTGCATCTGTAATAGGAGGCAATGAAGAAAATAGACATGGTATTGTTTTGTCCAAATCAATGAAGGCAAAACAATATGGAATAAAAACAGGAAACTCACTAATGGAAGCACGCCAAATGTGTCCAAATCTTCTTGTAGTTCCTCCTAATTATCAAGTTTATGTTCGTGCAAGCAAAGCTCTCCTTGAATTCTTAAATACTTTTTCGCCCGATGTAGAGATATTTAGTATAGATGAATGCTTTATGCGGTTTACAGATATAAACAGAGAACAATCTATAAAATTAGCATATTCTATTAAAGAACAGGTAAAACAGATATTTGGCTACACTGTAAATATTGGAGTGTCTACAAATAAATTACTTGCAAAGATGGCCGGTGATTTTGAAAAACCTGATAAATGTCATACCTGCTTTCCAGAAGAATTGAAAGAAAAAATGTGGCCACTGCCAGTAGAGGATTTATTTATGGTTGGTCGGCGCACACAACCTAAACTAAACAGACTTGGAATATATACAATCGGAGATTTGGCAAATGCAGATTTCAACCTAATTTCGACATTATTAAAATCACATGGACGACTTATATATGCATATGCTCATGGACATGATGTGTCAACTTTTAAGCCACCTGCTCCAATAAAAAGTGTAGGTAACAGCTCAACTTTAAAATTTGATGTTGAAAATGCAGAAAAAGCTCATACAATAATTTTAAGCCTCGTTGAAATGACCGCATGGCGCCTCAGAGAAGCTGGAATGGTGTGTAGAGTAGTTAGCGTAAGTATAAAAGATTCAAACTTTGCATATATTTCACATCAGAAGAAGCTTCCATATTTCACTGACTGCACAAATGATATTTATAAAAATATATGTAGTTTGTTTGATAGAGTTTGGGATAAAAAATCAATTCGACAGATGGGTGTTTCAGTTTCTGATTTAGAGGATGCCAAATTTCAACAATTGAGTATATTTAAAGATCGTAATAGTTTGAACAACGAAACTCTGGATAAGGTAATTGATAAAATAAGAGAAAAATATGGTGATACAGCTATAATTCGAGGTGTATTCGCTAACAGAGATTTACAACCATTACTCGGCGGATATCCAGATGATGAATACCCAGGAATGTCCAATATCTTATAAAGAAGGCGATCATTATGAAAATTCTTAATCAACCAATTAAAGTTATGGCAATTTTTCATCCAGATGGGAAGATACAGCCGATTCGATTTAGACTTGATGAGGAAGCTGTAACAGTAGAAAAAATAATAAAATCATACGAAGAAAAACTTGTAGGTAATAAAAGAGTTGTTTTTGTCTGTCTTCACAATGGAAAAGATATATATGAGCTAAAATATGAAATTGACTCAAGTATTTGGTTTTTGTTTAAAAAATAAGAACCTCACCCATCAATGCAATGACTTAAATAAAAGTAAAAAGAGCTTTGAAGTGTGTTCAGCACTTCAAAGCTCTTTTTTAGTTATATGGTTTGGCACCATTATATACGTAATTATATTATTACACTAATTACACAATTAGTCAAGCAGAAAATTTTGCAAAAGGTATTTGACTGTGCAAACCTATTAGCGACATAATTATGATGGGGTTATGTTCTGGTATGAATCTATAATGATTAGTATCGATTGATGCGGG
>Ga0209639_1001085_pt1 | contig 30562 bp, 45 predicted proteins | sample EPASupsiteHSE605_FD_187268 | JGI IMG/M metagenome (GOLD analysis project Ga0209639, IMG submission 187268) | Bioremediated contaminated groundwater from EPA Superfund site, New Mexico - Sample HSE6-05 (SPAdes) (version 2) | ecosystem: Environmental > Aquatic > Deep subsurface > Groundwater >... | reverse complement strand
GAACTTTAGACGTGGACCTATGGCCCATGGTTCTAAATCACATCGTGAGCCTGGTTCCATGGGACCACGCATGAGCGGTGGCGGCGGTAAAGTATTTAAAGGTAAGAAATTACCTGGTCGTATGGGTGGTCAACAAGTTACTGTACAACGTTTAACGATTGTTAGAGTTGATGCTGAACGTAATTTGATTTTAATCAAGGGTGGTATTCCTGGTCCTAAAGGCAACTTTATGATGATTAAGAATACTGTAAAACCTAAGTAATAATCTCGCGGGTTCGTGAGTTTGCGATGGATTCATCTTTCGCTAAATTACGAACCTCGAACCACGAAAGGAGGATGTGCTATATGCCGACAGTAGCAGTATATGATATCGCTGGAACAAAAGTTAGTGATATCGACTTAAATGATAGCGTTTTTAATGTAGACGTTAACGAATCTGTACTACATCAAGCTGTAGTAATGCAACTTGCTAGCCAACGTTTAGGTACAGCTTCAACTAAAACCAGAGGTTTTGTACGCGGTGGTGGTAAGAAACCATGGAAACAAAAAGGCACAGGTCGTGCCCGTGCTGGTAGTATTCGTTCCCCATTGTGGGTAGGTGGTGGTACTGTATTTGGTCCACACCCACGTTCTTATGCATTTAGAATGCCACGTAAACAACGTCGTTTAGCAATTAAATCAGCGCTTACCGCTAAATTGCAAGATGGAGAATTGGTAGTACTAGATAGCATTGACTTTGATACACCAAAAACAAAGAGTGTATTAAAAATGATGAACGATTTTAGCGTAGCTAACAAGAAGGTTTTAATCGTTACAGCAGATATGCTGGAAAACGTAGAGAAATCTGCTCGAAATATTCCTGGAGTTAAAGCAATTCCAGCTTCCAGCAGCCTGAATGTATACGACCTTTTATATCATGATAAAGTGTTCGTTACTAAAGATGCTATCACTCGTATTGAGGAGGTGCTAGCCTAATGCAAAATTTGCGCGACGTACTGATTCGCCCTCTTATTACTGAGAAGACTACTGCAATGATGGAAGACAACAAATATACTTTTGTTGTTCCGCTTACAGCTAACAAAGTAGAAATTCGTCAAGCAGTTGAACAAATTTTCAAAGTAAAAGTATTAGCTGTTTACACGGTTCGTGTAATGGGTAAAACTAAACGTATGGGCAAGACCGCGGGTAAGCGTCCAGATTATAAAAAAGCAATTGTAAAACTGGCTCCTGGTCAGACAATAGAGTTCTTTGAAGGTGTATAACCTGAAAATTTTAAAAAAGGAGGGGCAACAATGGCAGTAAAAAGCTTTAAACCTTATACTCCAAGTAGAAGATTTATGACTGTGTCTAGTTTCGATGAAATTACCACAGACAAGCCAGAACGTTCGTTGATTGAAAGTCTTCAACAACATGCTGGTCGTAATAATCAAGGCCGTATGACTGTTAGACACCAAGGTGGCGGTCATAAACGTCAATATAGAGTCATTGACTTTAAACGTAATAAAGATGGAATTATAGCAAAAGTGGCTACCATCGAGTATGATCCAAATCGCTCAGCAAATATTGCGTTACTTCACTATATTGATGGCGAAAAACGTTATATTTTGGCTCCTAATGGCCTTAAAGTTGACGATAAAATTATGAGCGGTCCTGAAGCAGATATTAAAATAGGTAATGCGTTACCAATTAAAAATATTCCAGTAGGTACTTCTCTTCATAATATTGAAATGAAAATCGGTAAAGGCGGACAGATGGTTCGTTCAGCTGGTGCTTCAGCACAACTTATGGCAAAAGAAGGCGACTATGCTCTTCTTAGATTACCTTCTGGTGAATTACGCAAAGTGCATATTAATTGCAAAGCGACAATTGGTCAAGTTGGTAATTTAGAACATGAAAATATCACCAGTGGTAAAGCTGGTCGTACTCGTTGGCTTGGCATTCGTCCTGCTAACCGTGGTGTGGCTATGAATCCTTGTGATCATCCACATGGTGGTGGTGAAGGTCATTCACCTGTTGGTCGTAAACATCCTGTTACTCCTTGGGGTAAACATGCTATGGGTGTTAAGACTCGTCGTAATAAAACATCAGATAGATTGATTGTAAAAAGACGTACGAAAAATAAATAAAGCCTAAGTTTTAGGGCTAACCAGATAGTGAAGGGAGGCTAATCAAGTGTCCAGATCAATTAAAAAAGGACCTTATGTTCATGCAAGCGTAATTAAAAAAATTGACGCAATGAACGCAGCCGGCGAGAAAAAGGTTTTCAAGACCTGGTCGCGTAGTTCTACCATTCTACCTAGTTTCGTTGGACATACTGTTGCTGTACATGATGGACGTAAACATGTACCCGTTTATATGACTGAAGATATGGTAGGTCACAAGTTAGGTGAATTTGCACCTACTCGGACGTATAAAGGTCATTCTGGTTCAGAAAAATCGACATCATTACGGTAATTAGGTGATAGTTACTGGAAAGGGGGCTAGTATATGGAAGCTAAGGCAATTGCTAGACATATTCGCATTGCACCACGTAAAATTAGAGTCGTTATCGATCTAATTCGTGGAAAAAATATTGGTGAAGCGTATGCAATTTTGAAATACACGCCTAAAATTGGATCGGAAATTCTCTTAAAGGTGTTGGAATCCGCTATTGCAAATGCAGAGCATAATTATGATATGAACTCTGACAAACTGTATGTTGCCGCCGCGTATGTTGACCAAGGACCTACCTTGAAACGCATTCATCCGCGGTCGCGTGGTCAAGCTTTTAAAATTTTAAAACGCAGCAGTCACGTGACAGTTGTTGTAAAAGAAAGATAACTGGTGAAGGAGGGAAAACAAAGTGGGTCAAAAAATTCATCCTCATGGTTTGCGTCTTGGAATCATCAAGACTTGGGATGCCAAGTGGTATGCTGGTAAAGATTTTGCGGCAAATTTACATGAAGATTTAAAAATTCGTAAATTCATTAAAGCAAAAGCTTTTAGTGCTGGTGTGTCTAAAGTTGAGATTGAACGGGCAGCTAACCGTGTTAAAATTATTATTCATACAGCAAAACCTGGTATGATTATCGGCCGTGGTGGTGCTGGTATTGAAGAACTTAAAAAGACATTGAAAAAGCTTACTAGTAAGCAAATTGACATTAATATTGCTGAAGTTAGACAACCTGATATGGATGCACAATTAGTTGCAGAAAATATTGCAGCTCAATTAGAAAGACGTATTGCCTTTCGTCGTGCTATGAAACAATCCATTCAGCGTACTATGCGCATGGGTGCAAAAGGTATTAAAGTAATGGTTGGCGGTCGTTTAGGCGGCGCTGAGATTGCTAGAAGTGAAGCTGCTCGTGATGGTAGTATTCCACTTCACACTCTTAGAGCTGACATTGACTATGGCACAGCTGAAGCACATACTACTTATGGCCTAATCGGCGTAAAAGTATGGATTTATAAAGGTGAAATTTTGCCAGAAGTTAAAAAAATCGCTACTGTTGAAGGGAGCGAACAATAATGCTACTGCCAAAAAGAGTGAAACATCGTAAACAATTCCGCGGTCGTATGAAGGGTAAAGCCCAAAGAGGTAATACTGTAAGCCATGGCGATTTCGGTTTGGTAGCTTTAGAACCAGCTTGGATTACTAACCGTCAAATTGAAGCAGCTCGTATTGCTATGACTCGCTATATTAAACGTGGTGGTAAAGTCTGGATTAAAATATTTCCAGATAAACCGATTACTGCTAAACCAGCTGAAACTCGCATGGGTAGTGGTAAAGGTTCAACTGAGTATTGGGTAGCAGTCGTAAAGCCAGGTCGTGTCATGTTTGAAATGGACGGCGTTGCTGAAGAAGATGCTAGAGAGGCTATGCGCTTAGCTGCTCATAAACTTCCTATCAAAACAAAATTTGTTAAGCGTGAGCTTGCTGCTGGTGAATCTTTTCATAAAATAGTAGTTGCTGCTGAACCGCAAGAAGAAGTGGGTGGTGAAGTAAATGAAGGTTAAAGACTTCCGCGAAATGAACGCATCTGAATTAAATCAAAAAATATCGGTACTCAAAGAAGAGCTATTTAACCTTAGATTTCAGCTTGCTACTGGTCAGTTGGAAAATCCAATGCGGATAAAAGAAGTAAAGAAAAGTATTGCCCGCGTAAAGACAATTCAACGTGAACAGGAAATCAAAGTCAATCAAGGGTAGCATTCGAATCGACGTTCTTAATTAAGAACGGAAGGAGGCTAATTGTACGTGAGTGAAAGAAATGATCGTAAAGTGAAAATCGGTAAAGTAGTTAGCGATAAAATGGATAAAACAGTTGTTGTCGCAATTGAACGTTTAGTACAACATCCGCTTTATAAAAAATCAATTAAGAAAACAGTGAGATTTAAAGCCCATGATGAAAACAACGATAGCCATACTGGTGATATCGTATCCGTTATGGAAACTCGTCCACTGTCTAAAGATAAGCGTTGGAGAGTTGTAGAAGTTATTGAAAGAGTTAAATAGTTGAGGTTTAGAGTTCGTTGTTCATGAAATGACCTCGAATATTTAACCTTGAAAAGGAGGGACTAGGATGATTCAACAACAATCAATCCTTACTGTTGCTGATAACAGTGGTGCGAAACAAATTATGTGCATCAGGGCACTCGGCGGTTCATACCGTAGATATGCCAATGTTGGTGATATTATTGTTGCGGCAGTGAAATCTGCTTCTCCCGGTGGTGCCGTTAAAAAAGGTGATGTCGTCAAAGCCGTAGTTGTTCGTTCCAAAAAAGGCTTACGTCGTCCTGACGGTTCATATATCCGTTTTGATGAGAATGCTGCAGTTATCATTAAAGAAGATAAAAGCCCTAAAGGTACTCGTATATTTGGGCCAGTAGCGAGAGAACTGCGTGAGAAAGATTTTATGAAGATAATCTCGCTGGCGCCGGAAGTAATCTAAGTTAGGAGGTATCCGGAATGTCAGAAGCGAAAAAGTTGCACGTCAAAAAAGGCGACAAAGTTGTTATTTTGTCTGGTAAAGACAAAGGTAAATCAGCTAAAGTAATTGAAGCATTACCTAAAAAAGGCAAAGTGTTAGTGGAAGGTCTTAATACAGTAAAGCGTCATACTAAACCGTCGCAAAACCTGCCACAAGGTGGTATTCTAGTAAAAGAAGCCCCACTGCATTCGGCAAAAGTAATGTTGGTATGTCCAGCTTGCGATCAGCCTACACGCATTAAAAAGTCCCCTCTTGCAAATGGAGCTTTAGCTCGTACATGCAAAAAGTGCGGCGAAATTATTGATAAAGATAAATAATCATGCAGAAAGGAGGTAACTATACTTGTCCAGACTGAAAGAAAAATATAATGATGAAGTAGCTAAAAGCTTAATGGAAAAATTTGGCTATAAAAACGTTATGGAAATTCCTAAAATTGAAAAAGTAGTTATAAATATGGGCGTTGGCGAAGCAGTAAGTAATCCGAAGATTTTAGATGTTGCGGTAAATGATATGACGATAATTGCCGGTCAAAAACCAGTAGTTACTCGTGCTAAAAAATCTATAGCAGCGTTTAAAATTCGTGAAGGTATGCCAATTGGCGCTAAAGTTACCCTGCGTGGACAACGTATGTATCAATTTTTAGATAAATTGTTAAACATTGCATTGCCGCGTGTGCGTGATTTTCGTGGTGTAAGCCCAAAATCATTTGATGGCCGTGGTAATTATACTATGGGTATTAAAGAACAACTCATATTCCCTGAGATTGAATATGATAAAATTGATAAAATCCGCGGTATGGATATTATTATCGTAACTACTGCAAAAACGGATGAAGAAGCACGCGAACTGTTAAAGCTTATGGGCATGCCGTTCAGCGCGTAAAAGGAGGGACACTCGTGGCCAGAAAAGCAATGATTGAAAAATGGAAGCTGGAACCTAAGTTTAGTGTACGTAAGTACAATAGATGTAAGGTCTGCGGTCGTCCACATGGATACTTACGTAAGTTTGAAATGTGCCGTATTTGCTTTAGGGAATTGAGCTATAAAGGTGTCATTCCAGGAGTAACTAAGGCTAGTTGGTAGATTACAGGAAGGAGGTTATGTTTAAATGGTAATGACCGATCCAGTTGCAGATATGCTTACTCGTATTCGTAATGCAAACTCGGTTTATCATGATAAAGTAGAAATTCCTGCTTCAAAAATTAAGCAAGCAATTGCTCAAGTTCTGAAAGCAGAAGGCTTTATTAAGGATTTTGAAGTAATCAAAGATGATAAACAAGGCATTTTGAGAGCGAGCTTAAAATATGGTCCTAATCGTGAAAAAGTAATCACTGGTATTAAACGTATTTCCAAACCAGGATTGCGCGTATATGTGAAAAGCGAGCAAATGCCTCGTGTACTTGGTGGACTTGGTATTGCAATTATTTCGACTTCTAAGGGTATTATGACGGATAAACAAGCGCGTCGTGATGGACTTGGTGGCGAAGTATTAGCTTTCGTATGGTAATTTTTTAGTTAAGGAGGTGCACATATGTCAAGAATTGGTAGACAACCGATTGTTGTCCCTGCAGATGTAAAAATAACGATTGCAGATAACAATCTGGTATCTGTAAAAGGGCCGAAAGGCGAATTGACTCGTGCCATTCATAAAGATATGATATTGACATTGGAAGACAATAGTCTTGTAGTAACAAGACCTTCTGATGAAAAAGAACATAGATCATTGCATGGGTTAACTCGTACTTTATTAGCAAATATGGTTGAGGGCGTTACAAAAGGCTTTACTAAAACACTTGAAATCGTTGGTGTTGGTTATAGAGCAGCAAAAGTAAACGGAAAACTAGCTTTAACGTTAGGTTTTTCTCATCCACTAGAAATAGAAGCACCTGCAGGTATGGGAATTGAAGTTCCTGCCCCTAATAAGATTGTTATTTCTGGTATTAATAAAGAAGAGGTTGGCGCTTTAGCAGCTAACATCCGTAAATATAGAGAACCTGAACCATATAAAGGTAAAGGTGTTCGGTATGAGGGTGAAGTTGTTCGCCGCAAAGTAGGTAAAGCTGGCGGTAAAGGCAAGAAGTAAGATTTTAGGCGGAAGGAGTGACCACTTTGATTCGTAAAGGAATTAAAAATAAAGCTAGGCAAAAACGCCATTTGCGCGTACGCAAGACCTTAACTGGTACTGCTGCAAGACCACGCTTGAATGTATTTCGTAGCCTAAGTCATATTTATGCTCAAATCATTGATGATGTGACAGGTACTACTTTGGTAGCAGCTAACACAATGGATAAAGATTTAAGTGTAGCAAATGGATATGGCGGTAATATTGAAGCAGCTAAAGTTGTAGGTGCAGCAATTGCTACTCGTGCATTGGCTAAAGGTATTAACAAAGTGGTATTTGACCGTGGTGGTTATATCTATCATGGTAGAGTAGCAGCTTTGGCCCAAGCAGCACGTGAAGCTGGGCTGGAATTTTAAGCAAAAGGAGGTAAGTGAATGTCCAAGATGATTGATTACACAACTCTCGACCTAAAAGAGAAAGTTGTATTCATAAACCGAGTTGCTAAAGTAGTAAAAGGCGGTCGCCGCTTTTCATTCAGTGCATTGGTAGTTGTTGGAGACGAGAATGGCCATGTTGGTGCCGGTCTCGGCAAAGCTGGTGAAGTGCCTGAGGCAATCAGAAAAGGTGTCGAAGATGCTAAGAAAAATCTGATTACTGTTCCACTTCGTGGTACGACAATTCCACATCAAATATTAGGTGTATTTGGCGCTGGTAAAGTATTCATGAAACCTGCATCAGAAGGTACTGGCGTTATTGCTGGTGGTCCAGTACGTGCCGTACTTGAACTTTCTGGGATTCATGATATTTTAACTAAATCATTAGGATCGAATAATCCTAATAATATGGTACGCGCTACTATTACTGGTCTGCAACAATTAAAACGTGCAGAGCAAGTAGCAGCCCTTCGTGGCAAAACCGTTCAGCAAATTCTGGGTTAAGGAGGAATTATAATGGCAATACTCAAAATCACTCTTACCAGAAGCCTGATCGGCAGACCAGAGGATCAAAGAGCTACTGTAAAGGCCCTGGGACTTAAGAAAACAAATACTTTTGTGATGCAAGATGATACTCCGGTTATTCGTGGTATGGTTCGCAAAGTTGAACATCTTGTAACAGTTGAAGAAATACAAGACTAATTTGAGAGGAGGTGCTAATGATGAAATTGCATGAATTAGCTCCTGCACCTGGTTCGAGAAAAGTTCGTACTCGGGTAGGTCGAGGTATCGGTTCAGGCCTTGGTAAAACATCAGGCAGAGGTCATAAAGGTCAAAATTCTCGTGCCGGTGGCGGAACACGCCCTGGTTTTGAAGGCGGTCAAATGCCTCTTTACCGTAGATTGCCAAAACGTGGTTTTTATAACAAGTTTAGCAAAGAGTATGCAATCGTGAATATTTCTGAACTTAATCGTTTTGAAGAAGGAACAGTTGTTGACCCAGTAGCTTTGATCGAAGCTGGGGTATTAAAAAATGTTCGTGATGGTGTACGTATCTTAGGTAATGGCGAAATTACTAAATCCCTTACTGTAATAGCGAATGGCTTTACCAAATCAGCGGAAGAAAAAATTATTGCTGCTGGCGGAAAAGTCGAGGTGGTATAAGTGCTTTCAGCTCTGTCTAATATACTAAAAATTACTGAGCTTAGAGAAAAAGTAGTTTTTACGCTAATTATGTTTTTAGTATTTAGAGCCGGTACTCATATCCCAGTTCCTGGAGTTGATGTTTCAGTTATTGAACAAATGTTTACCAGTGGTAATTTGTTTGGTTTGCTGGATTTGTTTGCTGGTGGAGCATTAAGTAAGTTCTCTATATTCGCAATGAGTATTACTCCATATATTAATGCTTCGATTATTATGCAACTTTTAACCGTTGTTGTTCCAAAGTTTGAACAATGGGCTAAAGAAGGCGAAGAAGGCCGTAAAAAGATAACACAAATTACTCGATACGGTACTGTCTTACTTGGTTTTGTTCAGGCGATTGGTATGGCGATTGGACTTAAGGAGGCAATCATTAATCCGGGTATTGGTTCGATTATACTGATTGCGTTAACACTTACAGCGGGAACGACCTTCCTAATGTGGTTAGGCGAACAAATTACGGAAAAAGGTATTGGTAATGGTATTTCGCTAATTATTTTTGCTGGTATTGTATCGAGAATACCTGATGGTATTTATGTAATTTATCAGTATTTGACTGCAGGTACCATACAATGGTACAATGTGTTGGCTTTTATAGCTATTGGTATGGCTATGATTGTGTTAGTAATTCTTATTTCACAAGGCCAAAGACGAATTCCTGTTCAATATGCTAAACGAGTAGTTGGTCGCAAGACATATGGTGGACATTCTACTCATATTCCGCTGAAAGTAAATCAAGCGGGAGTTATACCAATAATCTTTGCGTCATCTGTGCTGATGTTTCCAGTAACTATTGCCCAGTTTGTTGATATTCCCTGGGTAAAAACGGTGGCAGATTGGTTTGCGTGGGGTACGCCTTTACAAACATTTTTGTATGCGCTACTGATCATCTTTTTCACGTATTTCTATACTGCGGTTACTTTGAACATATCGGATATGGCAGAGAACATGAAAAAATACGGTGGTTTTATTCCAGGACTGCGCCCGGGTAAACCGACTGCTGATTATTTGGATCGAGTCATGACCAGAATTACCCTTGCAGGTTCAGTATTTCTTGCGCTTATTGCCATACTGCCTAATTTTATTGCAGTTGTGACAAATATTCCAGGGGTCTATTTTGGCGGCACCGCCCTCTTAATAGTGGTAGGCGTAGCACTTGATACTATGAAACAGATAGAGGCGTTGATTCTTATGCGTCACTATCAAGGTTTCATGAAGTAGGGAGGTGTCTTCGTGTATATCCTGTTAATGGGACCGCCTGGGGCTGGTAAAGGTACACAGGCGGCTGAATTAGTTGCAGAGTTTCATATCCCACATATTTCAACTGGTGATATGTTTCGGGCAGCTGTTAAAGAAGGAACTGAACTTGGCAAGCAGGCGAAAGCCTGCATGGATGCTGGTCAATTAGTATCTGATAGTATTACTATCGGAATCGTAAAAGAACGACTAGCTAAGCCTGATTGTCATAAAGGTTTTATTTTAGATGGATTTCCGCGTACGACAGAGCAAGCACATGCACTGGATGTTACATTGAATGAATTAAAAATAAAACTTGATCGTGTTATTAATATTGATGTTCCAGTAGGAGATTTGATTCATCGCATGACAGGTCGTCGTATCTGCAAAGGTTGTGGCGCTACTTTTCATGTAACATTTAATCCATCTACAAAAGGATCACAATGTGATAAATGCGATGGGGAAATATATCAGCGTGCTGATGATACTGAAGAAACGGTTACAAAACGTTTGACAGTATACTCCGATCAGACAAAACCGTTAATTGAATATTATTTAGACCAAGGTCTCTATAGTGAAATTGATGGCCGTCAAGCGATTGAAAAAGTATTTTCTGATATAGTAAGTACCCTGAGAGGCGAGTAGGTATGATCATCCTTAAATCAGAGCGGGAAATAAACTATCTGCGTGATGCAGGTAGGATAGTAGCTGAAACTCATGTTGAAGTGAAGAAAGCTGTTAAGCCCGGAGTTACTACGCTGGATTTGGATCAGATTGCCGAAAAATATATTAAAAGTCGTGGAGCAATTCCTGCATTTAAGGGATTCCATGGCTTTACGGGAAACATTTGCTCTTCAGTAAATGAAGAGGTAGTACATGGCATTCCAGGATTAAGAAAGTTAAAAACTGGAGATAATGTTAGTATTGATATTGGAGCGGTAATCAATGGATACAATGGTGATGCCGCGATTACTGTCCCTGTAGGCGAAATCGATGCTGAAGTGCAAAAGCTTCTAGATGTTACAGAAGAAGCGTTGTATAAAGGTATCGAAAGCGCTATCATTGGTAATCGTTTGAGTGACATTTCCCATAGCGTTCAGAAACATGTTGAACAACATGGCTTTGGCGTGGTGCGTGATTATGTTGGGCATGGTATTGGTCGGAGTATGCATGAAGATCCGCAGGTGCCGAATTATGGAAGTCCTGGCCGTGGGCCACGATTAAAATCTGGTATGACTTTGGCAATAGAGCCGATGGTCAATCTGGGCACATATGAAGTAAAGACACTTGATGATGGTTGGACGGTTGTAACTCTTGACGGCAAGCGCTCAGCGCATTTTGAACATTCTATTGCCATCACTGATGGTAAGCCGGAGATTCTGACTAAATTATAGGAGGCAGCTCTGGTGTCAGTCTTGAATATATCAATTGGTCAACTTGTTACTAGCAATGCTGGACGTGATCAGACTAATGTTTATCTAGTTGTAGGGATTAATAAGAAGAAGCTTCTTTTACTAGCAAATGGTAGAGAGCGTAAGCTTAATAATCCTAAACAGAAAAATATCCGACATGTCAATGTTCTTAAATCGATTGCCCAAGGTGTGGCGGAAAAGCTTCAATCTGGCGTGAAAATTTCAGATGAAGAACTCCGCCAAGCCATTCAGGTTTTATATAAACCAGATAATCTGTGATAAGCGGACTAGGAGGGATTCTCGTGTCCAAACAAGATGCAATTGAGGTTGAAGGTACGGTTCTCGAAGCCTTGCCTAATGCTATGTTCCAGGTACAACTGGAAAATGAGCATGTCGTACTGGCGCATGTATCAGGTAAGATCCGCATGAACTTTATCCGGATATTACCTGGGGATAAAGTAACTGTAGAACTTACGCCTTATGACTTAAAGCGTGGCCGTATTACCTACCGTTTCAAATAGCGGATTCGTAAAGAAGTTGGCTTTCGATGTAACGTTGATTGCGCGAGTTCGTGAATATATGAAAAGGAGGACTGGCAAATGAAAGTAAGAGCGTCGGTCAAGACCATTTGTGAAAAATGTAAGGTAATTAAACGCAAGGGACATGTAATGGTGATTTGCGAAAATCCTAAACATAAACAAAAGCAAGGATAGGAGGTGTACTATACATGGCACGTATTGCCGGAATCGATTTACCACGTGATAAAAGAATTGAAATCGCTTTAACATATATTTTCGGAATAGGTCTTACAACTTCCCAAGAAATCATCGCTGCTACTGGGATTAGTCCTGATACACGCACTCGTGATTTAACGGAAGAAGAGGTTATCAAACTTCGTGAGATTATTGACAAAAACTATAGAGTAGAAGGCGATTTACGTCGTGAGCAGTCACTTAACATTAAGCGTCTGATCGAAATTGGTTGTTACCGTGGTAAGCGTCACCGTATGGGTCTTCCTGTACGTGGTCAGCGTACTAAGACAAATGCCCGTACTCGCAAAGGACCAAAAAGAACGGTTGGAGCGAAAAAGAAAAAGTAGTAGAGGAGGGATAAAGATTGGTTGCTAAGAAAGTTATTAGACCTAAAAGAAAAGAACGTAAAAATATTGAACATGGTCAAGCACATATTCGTTCTACGTTTAACAACACCATCGTAACAATTACTGATACAAAGGGTAATGCTCTTTCATGGTCTAGCGCTGGTGGACTTGGTTTTAGAGGTTCTCGTAAGAGTACTCCATTTGCTGCACAGATGGCAGCTGAAACAGCTGCTAAAGCTGCCATGGAACATGGTCTTAAACAAGTAGAAGTATTTGTAAAAGGACCTGGCTCAGGTCGGGAAGCAGCCATTAGATCACTACAGGCATCTGGATTGGAAGTAAGTTCCATTAAAGATTGTACTCCTGTACCTCATAATGGATGTCGTCCACCTAAACGTAGAAGAGTATAAAAAGTTTCGGGAGGTGTTAAATATAAATGGCTAAATATACAGGACCTGTTTGTAGACTATGTCGTCGAGAAGGCGTTAAACTATATCTTAAAGGCGAAAGATGCTATACTGATAAGTGTTCCTTTGATAAACGTGCTTTTGCACCTGGTCAACATGGCCAAGGACAAACTCGTAAAAAGGTTTCCGAGTACGGTGTTCAGCTTAGAGAAAAACAAAAAACACGTCGCGTTTATGGCATGTTAGAACGCCAATTCCGTAGTGTTTTTGGAAGAGCTGATCGTCAAAAAGGTATTACTGGTGAAAATTTACTAGTATTATTAGAAAGAAGATTAGATAATGTGGTGTTCCGTCTTGGTTTTGCAGCGAGTCGTTCGCAAGCTAGACAATTGGTTCGTCATAGACATTTTCTAGTCAATGGAAAAAGAGTAGATATTCCATCTTATTTGATGAAAGCTGATGATGTGATTGAGGTACGTGAAGCTAGCAAGGAGTCACCACTATTGAAAGAAATAGCTGAGACTTGTGCTAATAAAACACTACCAGCATGGCTCGAACGTTCAGCTGATAATGTGATGAGTGGTAAAGTATTACGCTACCCTACACGTGAGGAAATTGATACTCCAGTTCAAGAACATTTCATTGTTGAATTGTATTCCAGATAAGTAGTCCTAATTTATGCCCTCGGCCGTGGGTATGGCGTAACTTAATCGTACGCAAAGAGGAGGGTTTTTCCAGATGATCGAAATCGAGAAACCGAAGATTGAGATAGTGGAAATTAGTGAAAATAGCCGTTATGGCAAGTTTGTATGTGAGCCACTTGATCGTGGTTATGGTACGACTCTTGGTAATAGTTTACGTCGAATTTTATTGTCTTCCCTTACGGGAGCGGCAATAACATCGATTAAAATTGAGGGTGTTCTTCACGAGTTTTCCACCATTCCTGGTGTTCGGGAAGACGTTACCGACATTATCTTGAATTTAAAAACATTGTGCCTGAAAATGCACACTGACGAGCCAAAGGTTTTACGCATTGAAGCTCTTAATGGAGGAGAAGTAATAGCAGGTGATATTATTACAGATCCTGATGTAGAAATTCTGAATCCAGAGCTACATTTGGCGACTGTTGATCCCAGCAGTTCGCTAAAAATGGAATTAACCGTAGAACGTGGTCGTGGCTATGTTCCTGCTGATAAGAACAAAAAACCAGATCATGTGATTGGTATAATTCCTATTGATTCCATTTTTTCACCTATTCAAAGAGTTAACTATCAGATTACAGATACCCGCGTCGGGAACGTCACAGATTACGATAAATTAACTCTGGAAGTATGGACTGATGGTAGCATGCGGCCTGAAGAAGCTGTTAGCAAATCTGCTAGTATTATGGTAGCTCATTTGAAACTGTTTCAGAATTTGGCAGGCATTATTCCTGAAGAAGAAGCAATGGATGGAACCTTTACCGAAGTAGTTGAAGATAACAATTCAAAAATAATGGATATGACTATTGAAGATTTAGATCTTTCGGTACGTTCTTACAATTGTTTGAAACGGGCTGGAATCAATAACGTATCCGAATTAGTACAGAAATCCGAAGATGATATGATGAAGGTACGCAACCTTGGTCGTAAATCAATGGAAGAGGTAAAGAAAAAATTGATCGAGCTAGGTCTTGGACTTAGTGAAGATGAAGAATAGGGGGAGGGAAGAAAATGGGCTATAGAAAGTTAGGACGGAATTCTAGCGCACGTAAAGCGTTGTTCCGTAGCATTTTGACTTCCTTCTTTGCATACGAGCGTATTGAGACAACAGAAGCAAAAGCTAAAGAAATCAACGGTCTTGCCGATAACATGATTACTTTGGCTAAGCGCGGGGATTTACATGCTCGCCGCCAAGTTTTATCATACCTCATGGATGAAGAAGTAGTTACAAAGTTATTTGATACAATTGCTCCTAAATATGCTGATCGTCAAGGTGGTTATACGCGTATTATGAAACTCGGACCACGTCGTGGCGATGCTGCGCCAATGGTAATATTGGAATTGGTCTAAAGATTACAATTGGGCCAGGTGACAAGGGCACATAAACTTGGCCTCGTCGCCTGGTTATTGTGGTATGTAGAAATAAAGGCGACCTTTATAGGTCGCCTTTATTTCTACGATTATTTTTAAGGGGTAAATTTAGATGGAAAAAATCATTACTGTGAAAGATATGTGCCATACCTATGATTCTCATGATGGTGAGCAGGTAACGGCACTTGATCATATTAATCTATCTATTTATAAAGGCGAATTTGTTGCTATTATTGGTACGAATGGCTCAGGAAAATCTACCTTGGCGAAACACTTCAATGCACTCTTACTACCTAGTAGCGGACAGTGCATAGTAAATGAAATGGCTACTACAGACCAAGAACATATTTGGTCTATACGCCAAATCGTTGGGATGGTATTTCAAAATCCTGATAATCAAATTGTTGCTACTGTAGTAGAAGAGGATGTTGCTTTTGGACCAGAAAACCTTGGAGTACCGCCAGAAGAAATCTGTGAGCGAGTAACAGAGGCTTTACAAATAGTCGGTATGGAAGAGTATCGACATCACAGTCCTCATCTACTATCTGGCGGACAAAAACAACGCATCGCAATTGCCGGAGTGCTAGCAATGCGGTCAGAGTGTTTAGTTCTTGATGAACCTACAGCTATGCTAGATCCTCAGGGGCGTCAGGAAGTGTTGTCTACTGTTCGTTATTTACACCAAGAAGAGAAAATAACGGTCGTATATATTACTCATTTTATGGAAGAAGCAGTTGCAGCTGATCGTGTGATTGTAATGAATAGTGGAAAAGTTATTATGGAAGGAACTCCAGGACAAATATTTAGTCAGGTAACTCGTTTAAAAGAATTAGGTCTCGATGTACCAGTGGCAGCTGAAATGGCATATCGTTTACAACAACATGATATTGCATTGCCAAAAGAGATTATTACGGATGAGGAATTGGTGGTGGCTGTATGTCAATCATATTAGAGAATATTACATATGTATATATGCCGAAGACTCCTTATGAAAAATCAGCAATTAAAGAAATTAATATAGAAATAAAGCCTGGAGAATTTGTGGGCATTATTGGTCATACAGGATCAGGAAAGTCTACATTATTACAACATTTAAATGGTTTATTAAAGCCAACAACAGGTACTGTGACGGTTGACGGACAGGATATTCATGCTAAAAATCAAGATGCTAAGCATGCCAAGCGAAGTGTAGGAATGGTATTTCAATATCCGGAACATCAATTATTCGAAGAAACTGTATATGCAGATATTGCATTTGGTCCCCGTAATCTTGGAATTGAGGAATCTGAAATTGATCAACGGGTAAAAAGAGCTATGGATTTTGTTGGTCTGGATTACGAGAGGTTTGCAAATCGTACACCATTTCAACTTAGTGGTGGACAGATGCGACGTGTGGCCATTGCTGGAGTTATTGCTTTAGAACCTAGGTATCTAATACTTGATGAACCATCGGCTGGTCTGGATCCACAAGGTCGCGATGAAATCTTTGGACAAATTATCAAAATGTATCAGGCTACAGGTATTACCGTTGTATTAGTTTCACATAATATGGAGGATATAGCTCGTATGGCAAATCGCCTCATTGTGATGAATGCTGGACAAGTGATGCTCGATGGTCTGCCTGTCGATATTTTTCGAGATTGTCAGGAACAGTTACAAAAAGCAGGTGTTGATGTGCCACCACTTACTGTATTAATGAATAAATTTAAACAACGTGATCTGTCAGTGGATCATACGGTTGTAACAATGGATGCAGCAGTGGATAGTGTACTCGCAGCAGTAAGGAGGAGTTAACAATGCTTGCAGATATTATGCTTGGACAGTACTTTCCTGGAAATTCTGTAATCCATCATTTAGATCCTCGTACTAAAATTATCAGTACGATCTTACTTATTAGTAGTATATTTTTAGCAGAAAACTATCAGGCTTATTCGGTTGTGGTTGTGTTTATTGGTTTTTGTATCGCATTAGGTGGCATACCACTCGTTATGATTTTTCGTTCTTTAAAACCATTATGGTTGATTATTATTTTGACATTGCTAATTCATATATTTACAACAACAGGAATTATTATTTATACGTTAGGACCATTGACTGTAACACAGGAAGGCTTACGTTTGGGATTTTTAATGTCAATTCGCTTAGTATTTTTAATTATTGTTTCCTCATTACTGACCTTTACGACTTCACCAGTTGCTTTGACAGATGGCATTGAAAGATTACTAAAACCATTTAAAGCAATTGGATTACCAGCTCATGAATTGGCGATGATGATGACCATTGCTCTTCGATTTATTCCAACGTTACTAGAAGAAACCGATCGAATTATGAAAGCACAAATGGCGCGTGGTGCAGATTTTACGTCTGGGAATATATTGCGTCGTGCTCGTAATATGATACCATTATTGGTACCTTTATTTATTAGTGCTTTTCGTCGCGCTGATGATCTAGCAACTGCGATGGAGGCTAGATGTTATCGTGGTGGAGATCATCGTACAAGAATGAAACAATTAAAAATTACAGGTAAAGATTGGACAGCATATGCAATACTATTGCTAGTAATAGGGATACTGCTTGTAGTCCGTATATATGTAAAGTAAAAAAGATAGAGAAAGATACAGGAGGTTGTATATGGATCCACAACATCCCGATTTTTTTATAGAAAAAGAGCATTTAGAGAATACAATTGATGAAATGAAAATAATCATATCTTCTTTAGAAGAAGACATTGAAAAACGTGTATGCCAAATGCGGATATCAATGGAACATAAGGATCAAGTTAGCTCTTATGTGCATTCCATGATGAAAAATGATAATACTGATAAAATTTATGATATACAGGGTGCATTGGACAGCCCTTATTTTGGACGTGTTGATTTTAAAGAAGATGATACAGAAGTATATGAAAAATTCTATATCGGACGAACGAAAATCAGCAGACTTGAAATTGAAGGTGTACAAGATATTCTAGTCTTTGACTGGCGCGATCCGGTAGCAACTATCTTTTATGAATGCCATGATGGACGTGCTAGCTACGATGTGCTAGGAAGATATTACTATCACGGTGCTGTTAATTTGAAAAGACAATATAAAATAGCAGATGGTATTTTACAAAAAATATCAGATGATTATATACTAGATCAATTAGTGGCAAGGCAAAAAGAGGCTCTAATTGCAGATCCATTTCTTACCGAGCGCTTATTACAGGGAACAAGCAATAAGTTAAAAGATATTGTAACATCTATCAGGTCAGAGCAAAATAAAATTATCCGCGAGACACTGAATCAAGTCATCATTATTCAAGGAGTTGCAGGTTCTGGTAAAAGTACCATCGGACTTCACCGTCTATCATATCTTTTGTATAATGAAAAACTAGATCCGCAAAAAATGATGATCATTGCTCCAAATAAAATATTTCTTGATTATATTTGTGAGTTACTACCAGAAATTGATGCCGATGACGTTAAGCAATTAACTTTTTTAGATGTAGTATCAGCGATTACACAACAAAATTTTATCATTCATAAAGATGAAAAAGCGCAATTATTTCTCGATTACAAGGAAAAAGATGAGCGCCGTGAGCAATTAAGCTCAGTTGCCAATTTGAAAGGTTCATTAGAGTTTAGCAAGATATTAGAAGCATGGATTGTTAAAAAAGTTGAGAAATTTTGTTTTAAATTAAAAGAAATCAGTTTATTTGATAACCAACTACTCATTAGCAAGGAACAGCAAGTTGAAAAAGTAATGGAAGGAAGCACGTTTAATATTCCATATAATGAACGAATTAAGAGTTTAATTGGCTATATCAAGTTTAGAGTGAGAAACTTTTTAGAGGTATTAGAAGCCAAACAGAAACAGGCCGTGGGTAGTACCGATAAAATATTTGAAAAATACACCAAACAAGGGATGAAGTTCTTAGATAACCACTTCATACAATGGACTGCTACGGATGTAGTTGCTGTTTATATAGAGGTGTTTCGTGATAAAAGTATCTTTAAAGTAGTTAAAAATAGAAAGTTTGATATACCATTTATTGCTGAATTTTCTTTAGATATCTTACAGCAAGGGAAAATAGAGAAAGAAGATCTAGCTCCCCTTTGTTATTTAAAATATTTGCTAGATGGGCTCAATCATATGGCAAAATTTGAGCATATCGTGGTGGATGAAGCGCAGGATTTGAATGCTTTGGAATTTAAGATACTCCGATTATTATCACGCAATAGTTCTTTTACCATCATGGGTGATATGTCGCAGGGGATTAATTCCTATCGTAGCATTGATAGCTGGCAAGTGTTAATGAAGGATGTATTTGGTGATGTAAAATCTATATACCGCGAGGTGAATCATAGCTATCGTTCTGCTAGGGAAATAGTAGAGTGTTTTAATGCTGTAATGCCTAAGGGATGCTCACCAGCGATCCCTGTATATGAAATCGGACATAAACCTGTCATGCAGCAAATTATTACCACTCAAGAGGCCATAGAGGCTATTAGAGAGGCTATTATTAACTTTAAAAGTCATGATTGTAAATCGATAGGTGTTATTACCAAACATCCTCGTGACAGTATGTGGATTTATAATGCCCTGCAAGAAGACGCTTTGCCGATGGATAATATCCATTTGATTACTACTGATACCGTTAGTTATCAAGGGGGTATTTCGGTTCTACCCGTTACATTGGCAAAAGGATTAGAATTTGATGGCGTTATTATCTGGAATGCTTCTGATAAGAATTTTAGAGATCATAACTTTGATGCCAAGTTGCTATATGTAGCTTTATCTAGGGCGTTATATTATTTACATATATTATATCGTGGGAATCTTACCCCTCTTCTGCGGTAGAGTCTTTTTACTGTACCCATTTTTAGATCGTGTGTATTGAGGTGAATCAGATGCGTAATATTAAACTAACAGTAGCATATGAAGGAACAGGTTATAATGGTTTTCAGCGTCAGATGAATGGCATTGGCATACAGCAAGTATTAGAGGGACGACTTGCAAAATTATTTGGTCATGAACTGAAAATGTATGGAGCTGGGCGGACGGATGCAGGGGTACATGCTTATGGACAAGTTGTAAATTTTTATACGACTGGAACCATTCCGGTTGAGCGCATTGCGATTGCTTCTAGGTGTCTGCTTCCTCATGATATTGTGATTACCGAAGTAGAAGAAGTAGATGGAATGTTTCATGCACAGTATTCGGCGACAAGTAAAATTTATGTATATAAACTATATCCACATGTTATGCCGGATCCATTTTTACGTAATTATGCCTGGCATATTCGCCGCAAATTAGATGTAGCAGCGATTGAAAAGGCGGCGCAATGTATTGTCGGTACACATGATTTTTCTGCATTTCGAGCAGCAGGGGGAGCGAATATCAGTCCCATACGGACAATTCTTGAAGTAAAGTGTCAGTTTGTTGATGAAATATTAGAGCTTTCCTTCTGGGGAACAGGTTTTTTATATCATATGGTGCGTAATTTAACCGGTACATTAGTTGAAGTTGGGATAGGCGCTCGCTCAGTCGAACAGTTTAAAGTAATACTAGAAAGCCTTGAACGTAAAAAGGCTGGTATTACAGCGCCAGCCCATGGTTTATATCTAAAAGAAGTACAATATTAGAAAGTATTTCAAAAAAAATATGCATATCTGTCAATACTTCTTGACATTGACAAGCTAATTTAATACAATGTTTCTATGAGATTTATGCCATGACTTCCGTTAGCCCCGGAATCTCAAGGATACAAAATCAATTTTTTTCTGTAATGTTGTGACAAGGAGGTAATCGCATGAAAACATTTATGGCAAATGCTGCCACCATAGAACGTAAGTGGTATGTTGTAGATGCAGAAGGTAAAACTTTAGGTAGATTAGCTGCTGAAGTAGCGAAAGTTCTTCGCGGCAAAAATAAACCGACTTTTACTCCGCATGTTGACACAGGTGATCATGTTATCATCATCAATGCTGCTAAAGTAGCGTTAACTGGTAAAAAATTAGTACAAAAAACGTATTTCCGTCATTCAGGATATGTAGGTGGAACTACATTCACCCCTGCTGGTCAAATGCTGGCAGACAAACCAGAACGTCTGGTTGAGTTAGCTGTTAGAGGTATGTTACCTAAAAACAGTCTTGGTCGCCAAATGTTCCGTAAGTTGCAAGTGTATCGTGGTGCTGAGCATCCACATGCTGCACAAATGCCTGAAGTATTAGAAATTAACGTAAGATAATCTGGAAAGGAGGAACAATTTATGGCAGAGGTTACTTACTACGGTACAGGCCGTAGAAAAACATCGGTTGCCAGAGTTCGTCTGGTTCCGGGCGAAGGCAATGTACTTGTTAACGGTCGTTCTTTACCAGAATATTTTGGCCGTAAAACATTAGAACTTATTGTTAAGCAACCGCTTAATCTGACTGAAACTCTTGGAAAATATGATGTATTGATTAAGGTAGCGGGTGGCGGTCCTTCCGGTCAAGCCGGCGCTGTTCGTCATGGTATTTCACGTGCACTGCTTCTTGTAGATGCTGAGTATCGTCCATCTTTGAAAAAAGCTGGTTTCCTTACTCGTGATCCTAGAGAAAAAGAGCGTCGTAAATACGGTCTTAAGAAAGCTCGTAAAGCTTCCCAGTTCTCAAAACGTTAATATCGTTTTACATTATACCCTTGCAAACCCAGTGTTTGCGGGGGTTTTTGTTTATTAAAAAACCAGAAAGAAATAATCTTTCTGGTTTTTTAGGTGTTTTATTGTGCCAATCTGATTGTCGCTAGCTTTGCTTCTGTCGCTTCTTGTGAAGTGATATAGCCGTGGCGAGACATTAGTGATAATACGATGCCCTGACGCTCTTTTGCTGCAGTAAAATTAACGTAGGGAGAGTTAATAGAGGGAGCGGTAGGGGTACCAGCTAGCATAGCACATTCGGACAAGGTAAGGTTCATTGGTGCTTTGGCAAAATAAATTCTTGCGGCATCTCCTATGCCATAAGCTCCTGAACCAAAGTAAATGGAGTTGAGATACATTTCTAATATTTCATCTTTTGAATATCGAAGCTCCATATCAATTGCTAAAATAAACTCTTCGGCTTTACGCCCATAGGTTTTTTCTTGAGTCAAAAATAAATTTTTAACAAGTTGTTGCGTGATCGTACTGCCGCCTTCAGAAAAGGAGCCTGATTGCATGTTCACTAGTGTAGCTCTGAGTATGCCTTCTATATCAAAACCCATATGCCGATAAAAGCGATTGTCTTCTACGGCAACGATTGCTTGTTGCATAGTAAGTGGAATGTATTGTATTTGTACATATTTTTTTTTATCTAATTTAGCATCCACTGCACTTTTTAGAGCTATAATTTGGTACGTACGTTTCCATGAACTTGCTAGTTCTGTAGTAAGGCTCTTTGTTGAAGGTATAACAGGTAGTAATCTTTGTACAATATTATCACCGCCGGCCCAGAAAAAAGATGCTCCAAATATTAGTAGTAACAGAATAAACAATCTACGGAATCTCCTCATTGATCTCCTCCTATAGCATGTATATCAGTGACTTTATTTTACCCTATGGGGCTGTAATTAGCTATATCCGTTATTGAAAAATTCGTTTCTATGCTTTAGATTTCTGATACTTTTTATAATAATAAAGAATTTTTTAACATAGCTTATTAGGAGTGTTGTTAGGGAGAGTGATTCGCAATGAGACTCGTTTTTATCAGAAAAGATAGGCTACAATGTATCATCATGCTTAGTATAACGGTCGTAGTACTTAATTTGTTATCGATGCATTATTTAGCAAATATAGATATAGAACAGATCGATTTGTCACTTTTATCTGGGCATCGCATCGTACTTGACGCTGGGCATGGAGGAATCGATAGTGGTGCTTGTGCAAATCAGGTAATAGAAAAAGAAATTACATTAGCGATTGTTCTTAAATTAGCGGATATTTTACAAAACAATGGAGCCATAGTGGCATTTACAAGAGAGACGGATCTTGACTATTATACGCGGGGAAAAGGTGGAAAACGAAATGACTTATTAAAGCGGATTGAGATTATGGAAAATTCAACAAGTGAAATTTTCATTAGTGTACACTGTAATGCCTTTCGCGATGCGAAATTTACAGGGGCTCAAGTTTTCTACAACCCTAAAGTTATGCAAAATAAAATAGTAGCAGAAACATTGCAACGAGCTCTTAAAGAATTTCCCGAGGGGAATAAGCGCCAAGCTAAGGAGGATTTACACATTTTATTATTGAATAGTATCAATCATATACCAGGAGTGTTAATTGAGACAGGATATTTGACCAATAAGCAGGAAGCAACATTATTAGCGAATGATGGGTATCAACAAAAGTTAGCCGAGCAGATTGCGAAAGGTTTGGCGTATTATTTTAGGCAAGATGTGACAAAATAAAAGTGAAATCGGTCCGGGCTAATAATGTTGATATTCCGTATGTATATGGGAAGGAGCAATTTATATGGACAACTTGACTAGTTGCGCACTGATGCCTCATCCTCCAATTATGATCCCTGAAATCGGCAAAGGGGAACTAGCTAAAGTACAACAAACGATTGATGCTGCAGAAAAAGTTTCCAAAATTATTAAGGAACAAAATCCGCAGACCATTGTTTTAATAACACCACATGGTCCGGTATTTGAGGATGCAATTAGCATTAGCATCCATCCAAGATTGAAGGGTAATTTTGGGGAATTTGGTGCTGCTGATGTATCTATGGGTTTTGAGACGGATGATTTGTTGACTCGGCATATTTTAAAAAAAGCCGATCGCTTAGGCGTTAATTTAATACAATTAACGGATGATATGGCTAAAAATTATCGAATCAGCTTAGGACTAGATCATGGAGCATTAGTGCCACTATATTATTTAAGTAAGGCTGGATTTAAAGGACAGTTGGTGCATATATCAGTTGGTTTGTTATCCTATGAGGAGCTGTATACCTTTGGCAAAGCAGTACAAATGGCCATTGGTATGGTGGGGAAAAAAGTAGCGGTAATCGGATCTGGTGATTTATCGCACCGTTTAACACCGGATGCACCAGCGGGTTACAGCCCGCAAGCTGCTACCTTTGATAATGAAGTATTACAAGCAGTGCAAGAGCTAAATGTAAAAGCATTACTAAATATGGACAAAGAGTTGATTGCAGAAGCTGGAGAATGTGGTTTGCGGCCGATTTTCTTTTTGATGGGAGTAGTGGGTGGCATGAATGCTTCAGCGGAGATAGTATCGTATGAAGCTCCTTTTGGTGTGGGTTATGCAATCGCACTCATTAAACTTGACAATAAAGAAAAGAGAACAGCAAGTACAAAGATGAATAAACAGAAATAAATAGGTTGTAGTAGCTTAAGATATAGACTGAAATATAATCTTGTAAAATGAAGTTATTTTGCAAGATTATATTTTTGCGGAATCAGAAAATATAACACTTTCTAGGGTTCCAAGTAAGAATAACTAAGGCTTCTACCTGCGTCTGAGGACTTGGTCGAAACCAAGTTTTTTCTTATAGGAAAAAGACTTTTTTTACTTTTTTTAATGTTTAAACTATATGTAGCGAGAATTTTTTTGCTATGATAAGAGTATAAAAGTACTAATTATATTCAACATGAAATGTGAGAAATTAGTATGCATTAAAATTGTAGAAGAAAGGAAAGTAAAACAATGCTTAGTTTACAATTTTTGGTCATTCTGATATGCCTACTGTTAGGGACTCGATATGGAGGCATGGGTTTAGGACTTATTAGTGGTATTGGACTTTTTATTCTTTCATTTGTTTTTGGTTTGGAACCAGGTAAACCGCCAATTGATGTTATGTTGACTATTTTGTCAGTTATTGCTTGTGCATCGGTACTGCAAACTGCTGGTGGTTTAAATGTAATGCTCAAGGTGGCAGAACGTGTACTACGTCGTCACCCTTCGTATATCACCATCTTGGCTCCGATTACGACATGGACATTGACGGTTTTATGCGGTACTGGTCATGTCGTGTATACGATGTTCCCGATTATCTATGACATTTCTATTAAAAAAGGTATTCGACCAGAACGCCCAATGGCCGTTGCTTCTGTTGCATCGCAAATCGGGATTGGCGCATCTCCTGTATCGGTTTCCGTAGTTTCTATGGTTTCTATTTTGGCTGCAAGCCATGGCATAGGAAAGGCTGTTAGTATTCTTGATTTACTTATGATCTCTATTCCAGCTACTTTTGTTGGTGTGATCCTTGCTGCTCTGTGGAGCATGAAACGCGGGAAAGACCTAGATAAAGATGCGGATTTTCAAGCTAAAATTCAAGATCCAGAACAAAAAGACTATATTTATGGAAATAGTGATACGTTGCAAGATACTGTATTACCTAAAGAAGCTCACTGGGCAACTTGGATTTTCTTTGCCGGTATTGCCGGTGTTATACTATTAGGTTCCTTTCCGAGCTTGCTACCTGCCTTTGGTCCTGTTGGCAAAGTAAAGCCTATGTCAATGACACTTGCGATTCAAATGGTAATGCTGATTGCTGGTGCTGTCATTATGATGACTTGTAAGGTAAATTCACGAGAAATTTCCAAAGGTCCTGTTTTTCAGGCTGGTATGGTTGCCATTATTTCCGTATTTGGCGTGGCTTGGATGACGGATACTTTCTTCCAATCTCATTTTACTTTATTGAAAAGCACGTTAGCGGGTGTTGTAGCTAGTAAACCTTGGATGTATGCGATTGTATTATTCTTAGTTTCTAAACTGGTTAATAGCCAGGCTGCAGCGATTGCAGCAATCGCTCCTATGGGGGTTGCCCTTGGAGTTGATCCTAAGATGATGGTAGCATTTTTCCCAGCTGCCTATGGCTATTTTGTACTACCAACCTATCCAAGTGATTTGGCCTGTATTGGATTTGATCGCTCAGGAACAACGCGTATTGGTAAGTTCATCATCAATCACAGCTTCATTATACCTGGTTTGATTGGTGTATTAGGTGGATGTGCTATGGGCTATGTATTAGTTAGTATATTGTTATAATAGAATCTCTATTCTAAGAAAAAATCCTGCAAAATATACGTATTTTGCAGGATTTTTATACTTTAATGGTTAATAATACTAAGGTTATACTATTTGATATGATGAACCAATCATCAATTGGAATGGGTTCTACAATAAGAAAAAGCAATTTGCAAATAAGGTCATCATAGGAAGAAAAAACAGTTGCATAAATATACACATGTCGTGTATAATTATGAGATAATAAAGGGAGGGGAAGACGATGAAGGTTAGTATTATTGGCGCAACAGGTTATGCGGGAGCTGAATTATTAGGAATATTGATCAATCATCCAGAAGTGGAGATTGCTCATATTACCTCAGAAAGCCAAACGGGTGCATCTATTACTGAGGCATATCCGCATTTACGCGGAATTTATGATAAAAAATTGACGAGTATGAAGGATCTAAGTCAGTTTGCTGACAATCAAGCTGTATTTATTGCCTTGCCTCATGGGCATGCTATGGCTATTGGGAAACCATTAGCTGAGCAAGGCGTTAAAATAATTGATTTAGGTGCGGATTATCGCTTTCGTGATGAATCTATATATGAACAATGGTATAAAGTTACACATACTCATGTGCAGTCGGGCGCTGTATATGGTTTAACCGAATTATATCGTGATCAAATCAAAAAGGCGAAGATTGTCGGCAATGCCGGTTGTTATACAACAGCGAGTATCTTGGCCCTAGCACCGCTAGCTAAGAAACATTTGATCGATGTAAAGAGTATTGTGGTAGACGCGAAATCTGGTGTTTCAGGCGCAGGACGTGGTCTAAACCTCGGAAGTCATTTTGCGGAAATGTTTGATAATCTTAAAGCCTATAATATTGGTGGTCATCGTCATACACCAGAAATTGAGCAAGCTCTTACGGATGTTTCTGGTCAAGAGGCTATTATTAGCTTTACTCCACATCTCATTCCTATGTCTCGTGGTATTTTGAGTACTTGTTATGCAACGCTGGCAGCAGGAGTAACACCAGCAGACGTTGATCAAGCTTTTGAAGAATTATACAGCCAGGAACACTTTATCCGCTTATTAGGGCGGGGTGGTTATCCAGCTGTTAAAAATACTCGGGGATCCAATTTTTGTGATTTAGGATGGCATATTGATCCTCGTACCAATCGAGTCGTTGTGGTTTCAGCCATTGATAATCTAGTAAAAGGTGCAGCTGGGCAAGCGGTACAAAATTTTAATGTCATGTTTGGTTTTGCAGAAAATACTGGATTGACGAAAATAGCATTATATCCATGATACAAAATATAGGAGGTTGTTTTATGTTGAAAAAAATTACGGGTGGAATTACTTCACCGAAAGGCTTTAAAGCTGCTGGCGTTAAAGCTGGTATTAAAAAGAGCGGAAAACTGGATTTAGCACTGATTTATAGTACGGTACCTGCGAGTGTGGCCGCTGTATTTACCCAAAATACGATGGCAGCAGCACCTGTTGTTGTATCTCGCCTTGTTGCAGAAAAAGGAACAGCTTCCGCTGTTGTAATCAATTCAGGTTGTGCAAATGCATGTACCGGATCACAAGGTCTTATCGATGCGAAGGCGATGGCTCATATCACTGCTGAGCAATTAGGGATAGCCGATCATGAAGTTGTGGTATCTTCCACAGGTATTATCGGTGTGAATTTACAAATGGATAAAATTGATATGGGTATAAAAAAAGCTGTGGAACAGCTTGATGAAAAGGGTCATGAAAATGCAGCTACAGCGATCATGACAACGGATACCTTTGCAAAAACTTGTGCATATGAATTTGAAATCAATGGCACTCCAGTACGAATGGCTGGTATTGCTAAAGGATCAGGAATGATTCACCCGAATATGGCTACTATGCTTTGTTGTATTACAACCGATGCTGCGATTGCGCCGCTGATTTTAAAGCAAGCATTGACCGAAGCTGTGAATGTATCGTTTAATATGATATCGGTAGATGGAGATAGTAGCACGAATGATATGACCTGTATTCTTGCCAATGGAGTAGCTGGCAATGCAATGATTGAAAGTGCTGATAGCACCGAATATAAGGCTCTAACCGCTGCATTAACGGAAGTATGTATTTTCCTAGCAAAACAAGTGGTACGTGATGGGGAAGGTGCTACTAAGTTTTTAGAGATTACCGTACAAGGAGCGGCAAGCCAAGTCGATGCCAAAAAAGCAGTCATGGCGGTTGCTAAATCTCCACTTGTTAAAACAGCCTTCTTTGGTCAGGATGCCAATTGGGGACGGATTTTATGTGCCGTAGGGTATTCCGAGGCAGCGGCCGATCCAGAAAAAATATCGCTGGCTATTGGTGATGTAACAATCGTTAAGCAAGGGATGGGCATAGAAGTTGATGAAAAAGCACTAAAGGCTATCATGAGTGAACAAGATATCGTTGTTACTGTAGATTTGGGTCTTGGTGATTATACTGCTACCATGTGGACCTGTGATTTTTCTTATGAATATGTAAAAATTAATGGTGAGTATCATACATAAATGGAGGGAATCATATGTTAAAACCATTAGACAGTGCAGCAGTAGAAACTGCAGCAGTATTAATTGACACCCTACCTTATATCCAACAATTTTCTGGTAAAACAGTCGTTATTAAATATGGTGGTAATGCTATGGTGAATGACGAACTTAAAAATAGCGTGATTCAAGATATTACTCTTTTAAAATATGTTGGCATGCGGCCGGTTGTAGTTCATGGTGGTGGTCCAGAAATTACAAAAATTATGAAGCAAATGGGCAAAGAAACAACTTTTGTCAGTGGTCTTCGGGTGACGGATGCAGAAACGGTAGCATTGGCCGAGATGGTATTAGTCGGAAAAATTAATACAGAAATCGTCAGTTTACTAAATCGCCATGGATCTAAGGCAGTAGGACTAAGTGGCAAAGATGCAGATTTGATTGTTGCGAAAAAACATTTGGCGCAAGTGTATGAAAATGAAACGGTTACTACTGTGGATATTGGATTTGTTGGTGATGTAGAGCACATTAATACGGATATTCTCACGACTCTTCTTGATAATGGTTATACTCCTGTTATTGCTCCTATCGGGGTGGGGACAGATAAAGAAAGTTATAATATTAATGCTGATTATGTAGCAGGTGAAGTAGCAGGTGCTTTAGGAGCGGAAAAATTGCTGCTATTGACCGATGTTGAGGGGATTTATGGTGACTATCATGATAAGAATACCTTTATTTCTTCTCTAGCGCTTACTGAAGCTGAGAAAATGATTAAAGATGGTAGTATTGAGGGTGGCATGATTCCTAAAGTGGAAACCTGCATCAGAGCTCTTAGAGGTGGTGCGGCTAAAACTCATATTATTGATGGACGGCAACCACATTCCATTCTACTTGAAATTTTCACTTCGCAAGGTATTGGTACTGAAGTCGTAAAATAATGGAGGTTGGCAATATGAATAAACAGCAAGTTGTAGACATTGTGGAAGAATATTATCTACCAGTTTTTGCTCGTTATAACATTGTGTTATCACATGGGGAAGGTCCTTATGTATATGATAACCAAGGTAAAAAATATTTGGACTTTTTAGCAGGCATTGCCGTAAATCTTTTAGGTCATGCAAATCCTAAATTGGTAGAGGCTATTGCAGATCAGGCTAGCAAGATCATTCACTGCTCCAATTTATATTATACAGAAGTACAGGCCACATTGATAAAACGCTTAGCAGCACTGAGCGGTCTTGGTAAAGTATTTCTTGCTAATAGTGGTGCAGAAGCCAATGAAGGCGCGATAAAGCTCGCTAGAAAATATGGAAAGACATTGAATTCCGATCGAATCGAAATTATTACGGCTAACGATTGTTTTCATGGACGTACATTAGCGACTCTTACTGCGACAGCTCAAACCAAATATCAAAAAGGATATGAGCCATTACCAGCTGGCTTTAAATATGTACCATTCAATGATATCGAGGCATTAAAAGCAGCTACAACTGAAAAAACTTGCGCTATTTTCCTTGAGCCGATTCAAGGAGAAGGTGGCGTGAATATGCCTGATGCAACATATCTACAGCAAGTGCGTGAACTGTGTGATAAGACAGGAACGCTACTCATACTCGATGAAATTCAAACTGGTATGGGGCGTACTGGTAGTATGTTTGCTTACCAAGAATATGGCATTGTACCGGATATTGTAACCCTTGCTAAAGGTCTGGGTGGTGGTGTACCAGTTGGTGCTTTTATTGCTAGTGACAAAGTAGCTAGCGTTTTTCACAGTGGTGATCATGGTTCTACCTTTGGTGGCAATCCATTAGTATGTGCAGCAGCGAATGCTGTTTTGACAGAAATGGAAGAAAACAATTTGCTTGACAATGCTAAGAAGGTAGGAGAATATTTACAATGTGGTTTGGTAAAACTTCAAAAGAAATATCCTACTATTATTAGTGAGGTCCGAGGCAAAGGTTTAATCGTAGGGGCAGAGCTTACAATTGAAAATGGGCGAGATATAGTCAATGCTTGTTTAGAAGAAGGTTTGATTATCAATTGCACAGCAGGTAATGTACTTCGCTTTGTACCACCACTGATTATTCAACCAAGTCATATTGATGAAATGCTAGCTGTACTGGATAACGTACTAGCAAAAATATAGAAGACTTTGATTTAATTCTTTTTGGGGG
>Ga0209639_1001084_pt1 | contig 30562 bp, 24 predicted proteins | sample EPASupsiteHSE605_FD_187268 | JGI IMG/M metagenome (GOLD analysis project Ga0209639, IMG submission 187268) | Bioremediated contaminated groundwater from EPA Superfund site, New Mexico - Sample HSE6-05 (SPAdes) (version 2) | ecosystem: Environmental > Aquatic > Deep subsurface > Groundwater >... | reverse complement strand
TTTGGTTTCTTTATAGTCAGTCATCAATGGTAAAGAAGAAAGATGAATTTTAATCAAAAATTTACAAATTGTAAAATATAAATACTTTTAAAAACGATTTTTGATCGAATGCTCGGATGCTCGGATGATCGATCATGCTCGACCCATGTCACTTTTATGATCGATCATGATCGATCATTTGTAAATATTTGATCGATCATGATCGATCATTTGCGCACTTTTGATCGATCATGATCGATCGTCCAAGCCTACTCATTTTCAAATTTTCTGAATGAAATCCAAAGAGATCGAGGTTATTAATAGGATCGATGAAAGATTCGAGGGGTTCTTCAAGAATGAAATAAAAATTAATGATATTTTAGAAGGACTTCCTGTTTGTACATATTTTGCATTGATTTTTGAACATTTAGCAGATTTAGCTTATAATAGGCCTTTTAGTCATAATGAAGTCCTTTCTCTATGTAGAAAGGTTTTGATGTCGAATAATGACAATGAGTATTGCATCATTAGTTTTCTATTGCGTTTCTATTTTAAATGTCCACGAATTGTTTATTATTTAATTAATGAGGGGATTATCCAATACTCTCATATAGCTGGGTATATTAATATTAGTTATGAAACGTCAGTGGTATATTTTTATGAGTTCTTCAAGAATAAATCCAAGTTTTTTGATCATTTTGTTTATTTCAATCGATTAGATCAGGTTTCTTTACAAGCTATTTGTGATAATCATGATTTATATCATCAGTATATCGATTATTCATTTGCAAAAGAATCAATAGAGTTTGCACTCAAGTTTGATGTTTATGAACAGCTTCAGGAGTATATTTCCAATCCTGAATTTGATTTGGCTAAACAAATATCTTCATTTTTCGAAACCTGTATGGGTAATCGAGATTTGACAATGATTGACTTTTCTGCCTTTTTTGGTTCAATCAGGTGTTTTAAATTGTTGATTTCTAATGGCTGCGAAATATCTGATAGAACTTTTCGATATGCAATATATTCGGGATGTCACGAAATTATTCATATGTATCCCAATTTTAATAATCCAAACATTAAAAGTTATTTTTCTGAAGCAATCGTAGGTAAACAGTATGAAGTATTTGAATGGCTAAAAGACCATCTTAGAGGTGATGACAACATCGAAACGTTCCCAACAATTAAATATCAGTTATCACTACCATCAATGAAATATCAAAATATCAAAGTTGCTATCATAGGAGATAAAAAGTGTGGAAAATCCACACTCTCTGGACACTTTTTGGTAAGGAATAATGTGATGAAAATAGAAAGATATAATTGGCTTTTAAATTATCTAAGATCATACAAAAATACAGAGTATTTTTATGCAGCTCTATCCAGAAGGTATAAATGGGAACTTGAAAGGGAACTTTCTGTAGATATTTTCATTAAACAGTATGTTAAAGAAGGTGTATATATCAAAATAATCGATACTCCTGGTGATCCAAAGTATATGAAGAACACAATAAGAGGCCTTTCTGATGCAAATGTTATTATTCTTGTGGTTAAAATTGGAAGAGACAATACCTATATGCCATCTGAGTACTCATTAAGATTATTGATAACTGGATTTGTAATGGGCATTCGAAACATTATTGTTACAATAAATGTTTATCCCTATGATCAGGAGTTTGTAGAATCCAAATTTAGTGAAATTTCTACGAATATCTCTAAAGAAATTATGATCTGTGGTTATGAAAAATCAAATATCAGTATTATTCCTGTTTCTGCACAAAAGGGAAATGGATTGTTGGATGAACAATCAAATTTCCCATTTTATGAAGGTATAACATTAGATTCAGCGCTTATGAACACGAAGAAATTGTTTGAATACAAAGAGATCCCTCTTAGAATGATGATAAAAGAAGTAAACAAAATAGGTGGAGTTGGTATAATAATCTCATGTAGCATAGGATCAGGATTTGTTTGTGTTGGTATGGATATCTTGATCATGCCAATTAATATTGTTGTGAAAGTCAAATCGATTTCTCTCGGATCTGACAATTCAATTCAAATTGCTTTTGCTGGTCAGACTGTTGGAATAGCAATTAAGGCAGGAAGGGTTTTGCGTTCACAAGATCTGAAAAAAGGTTATGTAATTGGATCTCCACTCAGTCAACCGCCAGTGAATGTTATTAATTTCGAATGCTTTATTCATCCTTTTGCTAATTCAATTCCAATACATCCACATTACTCACCAGTTTTCTGTTTCAAACACCAACACATCCAATGTGAAATTTTGAATATTGATAAATATAAAGATAAATGGATCAAGTGCATTGTGCGCCCATTTTTCCCAATGTCATGCGATCCCTATAATGCTTTTCCATTCACTGGTTCATTTTGTATCAGGGATCAACAAGTTTTAGTAGGGTATGGAAAAGTGACATTCATTAATAACCACATCTAAATATTAAGACATTCCACGTATAATCCCGAGTTCAATGTGCTTTGTTTAATGGAAATCAAATAAAAAAGACAATGTTTGAGTTTGGTCAAATGGTTTACAAAAGTGACACTTTGTTTCCAAAATGTTACCATTATTTGTTCTTTTTGCGGCATTTGCTGATTGCAGAAGAAAAAAGAAACAACCAAATAACGACAATGACGATGAACCTAATATTTATCAACCCGAATATGGAAAAGTTTGGTATCCTGATTTAAAGAAATGGAACCATTTTGTCGGAAGGGAAAGACATGCTTTAGTTGCGTTCGTTCAAAAGGATGACCCAGGTCGTCAATTATCTGCTGTATTTGAACAGGTTATAGAAATGATAGATAAATCCAAGATCAACCTTGTTGTTGCCCAGACATTCGAAGTAGGACAGATCATAGAGGACCAAGGTGTTACAGAGTTTCCATCTGTTAGATTTTATAAATCAGGAATGAAGAAATGGTCGACAATTTATGAAGGCTACCCATCCGCAAAGGCTATTGCTAAATGGGCCAATGAACAGGTAAGGGAACTCGATGAATGGGAAAACAGTCAAGAATAAACGCGCAATTAATATTTATTGTATGGATCATCACGTAAACGGTAATATCTGGAAGTATTGTACCTATTTTTCTATTATAATCCATAATATTTTTCCATTTAATGTTGATGCTTCAGTTTCTTATCATTAATGGGTTTTCAATTGAATGCCCAAATGGGACAAAGCATTATTACAATTCGTGTATAAATGATCTTGTACGCTCAAAAAATTGGGTTTACTTTGTTTCTTCTTATTTTGAAGAGAATAGGAAGGGATCTTTCATCATCAAAGCCAATAGCTCTATTAAGATATATTTAGGTGGCTCAGATGAATGCCCTTCATTAAGGAAAGAAGTAATTTATTCTTCTTTTCCAAAAAGAGCCAAAAAGGTTGATTTTACAATCCTTCATAAGCATCCAGTTGCTTATTTTGGTATTTATTCCGAAAAGAATACTAGCTTTCAAATGTGTTTTCCTGATCAGATACCCAGGGGCCCTGAACAATCAGTTAGTTCTCGAGTTTTTCTTTTTTGCATATGTTTCATTGGAGCATACACAGGTATAGGTTATTTATCCAAGAATGAATATCTTTTTTAAACAATATTTAGGTGTTAATCCTTTCGACTTGAAGGATCCTTGGAATCAGGGCTTTTACGCAATCATGTGCGTTTTTCTCAGAAAAGGAACACATGTTGGAGGCACCTAGAAATGAAATTCCAGTTATCCCATCCATATTTGCTTTTGCAGCAAGGATCAAATCAGATGTATCTATTTTTTTTGTTTGCATTTTTGTGCGGAGTATTGTATCAAAACCAGCTCCATCATGTATTTTGATTGATTCAATAAGGGCATGACTATTCACATTCAGTTTAATGGATTTGGAATTATTCTTTGTTGGTCTTGTTTGATTCTTTAACATCCTTTTGGCTGTATCAATCAATCTGTTTGTTAATGGAAGTTCAGCAATTTCTTTCATATTTAAAGAGATTTGTTCAACCCCAGGATCACATAAAAAGAACTCATCAGTATTAGTGCATAAATAGCAATTAGGCTGCCTGTTTTCTGGATAGTTATAAACAATTTCTGGGCACATATAACCATACGTTTTTGATCTTTTCTGAATGATGTCATTTGATGAAGGAAGACAAACAAAATCATTCATTAAAGACTCAAAAACAAACATGAGCCCGTTTAAAGGTGTTTTAAGAATTGTTTGTTCAGTCTGTGATCTATTTAAACTTAAGCTATTTCCATATACTGTTCTATTTGAACAAGGAAGATTTCCTGTTTGCACCTGATCAGGAATCAACAAAGATGCAATATTAAGCATTGATAAAGCATCTTCTCCCATTTCATTTGATATATATAGTTTTGCGAGAACTAACGAGTATTTTGGATTTATATTGAGCGAATTTCTTAACAAAGGTATGTATTTTGAACAATTATTGAAATCATTTGTTTTAATCAAAATATTGATCAAACATTCTGCAATATCCAAGCAATCCGAAAAAAACTCCAGGTGTTCAATTAGCACATATTTCATTACCACCATCAAAGATGAATTCAATGGTAACAAAGAAACCAAATGAAAAGCCATTCTAGGATATACATGCAAAAAATCTTGAAGAATCTGAGAGATTTCTTTTGTGGAAAGATAACAAAGCATAATTCTGGTGATTGACACTAAAAATTCATCGGAACTGAACCCATGCTTGAGAACAAAAATAACATCAGGTAAACTGATTGAACTCACTTGTCGAATAGAAAGACATTGGTAATCTCGTGATATTCCTCCAAACACAGAACAAAACAAATCAACAGGCATCAAATAGAACCTTAGAATTGCCGAAATCCGAAGAGTATATGCAGAAAATGCAGAATCATTGGATGTGTTAAAAACCACATCGATTCTATTAAATGCATCCCATGAATAACAAATCCCACCAATCACTTTTACATGTTTTTTCATGCTACTCTTCGGTAAAACACTCTGCTTACCAACTATTTCGTGATAATAACCAATAAAATCACTATATTTACCGATTTCAAGGCTGGATATATAATGAAAATACTGTAAAACAGCCCCTTCTTGCGATTTGATTAAACAAAAAAGTTCTGGATCACCAAGCTCACTAAAATGATCAACACAACGCCCAAAATCTAGTCCATCATCAAGAAATTCATTAATTCCATCTATTGTCTCCCCCATATCAAGCCAAAGGGTAAAATTTACCCAGCAAAAATGGGATCTCTTCTGAGTTGTTGTGACAAAAAGAATCCAGTGGCATTAAATGATGATCGTGCTGCTCTTAGGGCTGGCGGAAGAATTAATGTAAAGCGGAATGAAGTAGAGGATCCTAGGGCTCCATTATTAACGAAGACGGTTGATACACCAAAATCGAAAGAAACCGAACTATTTGATGAAGAGCTTGATGATTATGTTAAAGGGTTGTCAAGTGATGATGCGTTAATTGGAAGCGATGACGCTTCTCAAGAAGGTTTTGTCAGTAAAAATGAGTAATGGTTTAGAAATGGGTATAGCACCAATGTGCAATGCTGCACATCTATATTTTGGAATTAGACAAATTTATAAATTTTAATGTCGGAGAAAGATTTTTGTGATATTACTGGAAGCAATATGACACAGGCGAAATATTTCTTAGAGAAAGCTAAAGGGGACTTGAATCTAGCTGTGAATAATTATTTCCAGAATGGTCCAGTCAATATTGATCCTCCAATTGTTGAACCCAGACGCCCTGCACCTCCCCCAAAGCCATCACCACAAAATGGCGGTCCTAGACCTGGAAAAGTTCCGGAGCCAGCACGAGGAACATCTACTGTTGATGACATTTTCAATCAAGCTCAGAAGAATGAACCTGTTGAGGAATTGCCCGATGAAAAAGTTTCCAAGCACAAGATAACATTTTGGAAAAACGGATTTCAAGTTGATGATGGCGAGTACAGGCAGAATGATGATCCTGCCAATGCCGATTTTTTAGATTCATGCTCAAAAGGCAGAATTCCCAAAGAGCTATATAAACCCGGAATGGGAATTGATGTTGCTATTGAGGACAGAAGAGAAAAAGAGTATGTTAAGCCAAAAGTACCTGCCAATCCTTTTGCTGGAAATGGGAGATCAATGGATGGTGTTAAGCCCATTGCCAAACCACCAGCTCCTTCTCCAGTGGTTAACAATGAGCCAAGAAGAACAAATTTTGTGGCTCAAGGACAACAATCTACTAAAATCAGGGTTCAATATACAAGTGGCACTTTGGTTACATTGACTGTTCCTGTTACATCCACTATTCTTGAACTGAAAAGATTCATATGCGAGAATAACCCTTCTTTAAACGTTCACAAGCTCACATTGTCAACAACACTGCCAATGAAAGAGCTTAACAACTTGGATGCAACAATTCAATCTGAAAATCTGAGGATGGCAATGATTGTGGCTTCAGAAGAATAGTAAACACGATCATCAATATTTGTTATGTCCAATAAGTCGAAGATATTAAAGAAAAGAGATGATATGGTTTTGAAAATTAACTCTATTCTTCAACCAAAGAATGATAGTAGCATGAAACCATTGGATTTTATTATTAAAAGCGTGAATGATATTAATCATAGAGGTTTTGTTGCTTCAAAGCACATTGAGTTATTTTTAATTGCTAAAGTATTACCAAAAGTATTTACTGAAAAGGATTTCCATTCTTGTATAGCTAAAACTGAATTTAACTCTCCAGGATTAGCAACTACTGTTTTTTTTTGTATCGCTACATCATATGATGTTCTTAAGCAGCCATATCCAATAGTTTTGGCAGATCTTTTATACAGAGATGTTGTAGGACAACAAGAGTTTTGCAATTTTGAAACTGCTGATATATATGTTAAGCAAGTTCAGATTCTGTACTTTTTCCCAAAGAAATACCTAAATGATGAGTTTTTAAGTATTGAAATTATTAGAAATCATAAATTTAAAGAGGAAGAGCTTGATCGCATTATTAAAGGAATAGACTATCGCGTATCTAAAATCGGATCGGGCAGACTCCAAAGTGTTAGTTTTGAGTGTTTTATATTTTTTCTACCATTGGATACATGTCTTAAACGATTCGAATCTGTGTTCAAAGTCGCTTCAGAACAGTACCCTGTTTTTGTTAATCGAATCATTGATGCCTCAAGATATTTTTTAACCAAATGCAATTCAAATAATTCGGAATGCATTAGTTTCCTTCAAAAATTTGTTCAAATTAATGCCAATAATTTTAATGAAGAATACAAGAAAGCGATTGAAGATATTAGAATTGCTCAGCCGCAGTTTTCTAGCATCATTACCTCATATTTTTCTTCTACTGGAAGCAAAATCTCGTTGAACCAAACTAATCTCATTAAAAGTGTTGTTGAGACAGACAAAACAGCATTTAACGAGTTCATAAAAGACTATCAACAGTTATTCACAAATGCAATTCCATTTTCTTCTTTTACCATTGGTTTCTTGAATAGTCTACTTGTTGAATCTCAAAAAGATACTAAAATCTTTTATAGAGTTCCAATAGTCTTTGAAATATCATTAAATTCAACCAAGTTTATTAACAAAGACGAAGAAATCCAAGAGCTAATGTTATTAATTGAAAGATATATTTTGTTTATCTATAAAAATATTAATAATTTAACCAAAAAGGAGTATGTTCCTTCTCTATCAACAATTTTGGTTCCAATCTTTTATCGACATATTGGTATTCCATTTCGAGAGATTGCTTTGGAGACATTGTTTAAAATTTCTAGTTTTTTTAACCATCAAGAGATCAGTATCATAAAGTCGATTTATACATTTATAATATATGCAATGAAGTATCAAAATATATTTGGCATGACACCAATTAAAGCATGTGGACCTGAACCTTCAAAAGTTATATATAAATGTCTTCTCGATATGATACATAAAAGCTTTGATATGGAGTTTTTATGTTTATTGATATCATCATTATTAATAATTGGATCACCAGATAGGATAGGAAAGGATATTTGGAACCAATTATCTGAAAATCGGAATTTTTATATTACTTTTATGCTTGATTGTTTTGGCGACATGAAATCGGAGTTTACAGAACTAAATCCTATCCATGATACAATTCACAACAGCAAAGAGGCGAGGAAATGTGCATTATATTATTCCAAATCCAAATGGATATCATCTTTAAGCGCCTTCAATTGTATTAATCCCTTATATATTGCCGAAGTTTTAATGTTTATTGAAGTTTATCCTCCCCAAAAATGGATTAATCAGCTTAACATTAGTTCATATCCTGATAACAGTGTGGTTTTAACATTATGCCACCTACAACTTATTTCTTATGCAGATTCGTCTTCAAAACAAATAATAGGTTGTCCGACTTTCCCTACTGTTTATCCCAACAGTGTCCTTTCATATTATATGCAACTTATTAAACCCAAAATTAATGCATCTCAAAAGAATTTTGCTTCAAGTGTTTTCTATCAATACCTGACTCATGATGAAATAACAGTCAGAATCGCTTCATTTGCCATGATATGTTTGATTTACTCAGAGCATCCGACAAAAATTGTTTTTAAATTAGGTGATGATCCTTCTTTTATTAAGCATATTACACAAGCAATTTTAATAGAAATGGATACCTACATTATTGAACAGTATTTTCGAGTTTTAAGCGAGCTTAAGCCTCCTCAAAAGTATTTATACGATTTTATGACCATGAGGCCCATTGTTTATAGTAATTATGGAATATCACAAAATCAATTGGTTGACATGAATGATATTCCGGATTTTTCATCATGTTTTTTTAATAATGAGTATGAAGCTGATAAGCCACTTCAAATTATAACACCTGATAGAAGCAAAACAATTATCGAAATTCCCATTGGCACATATGACAATATTTATCCTATAGAGGCATTCAAAGATCAAATAACTCATGAATCATTTTTGCTAGCTTCAAACCCAACTGATACCAATTCCAAAGTTATTAATTTAATCACTCGTTTTGAAGCCTCAAACAAAAATTGTTTGTATAGGCATTATGTTATTGCCACTTTGAAAAGGATGATTATTCAAGATAATATTGCATTTCAAGTTTTTATGGATGTTCTTCAACCTGTGATCTTCAGGGGATTCGCTTCATCAAGTATGATGGAAAATGAGTTTTTCGAGTTGTTTGAGTTTTTTTTAGTTCTGGTTTTCTCAAAGAAGTTCTATTCAATTGTTGAATTCGAAATGGAGAAAATTATTGAATTCCTTCGCTCATTACCGAATATTGATAGGATAAATGGAAAGGAATATATTAAAGCAATATATGATTCAATATTGGACGATATTTCTTTTATTCGCAAATACTTAATCGAAGATAATCTTCCAATGGAGATTCTTTATTCATATACCACCAGCAGATCCATTCCTATAAGCAAGTTTATTTATTTAGAACATCCAGATTTTCCAGATCAAACTTTGAAAATTATCCCATTTTCCATCATCAAATCAAATAGACCAGATGTGGCAAATGATTTCATAATTCCATTGGTTTTATCATCATCGGTTGATTCAGTTGTTCTTTATCTTTCCACTATTAGGAAGATTGATAATTCACTTGCTGATTTTTACTGGGATAACATCCTTTCAGTATTAGCAAAAATGAATATGGAAATAGAGTAAACTAATCTGTGTTTTTATTAATCATTTCAACTAAATTGAAAATTGCATCATGACCATCTCTCATGTCTTCAATTGTTATCACCGAGTCATCATCAGGATTGTAATTTTTAGCCCCTGTTTTAACATATACTGCTTTTGCATTATTAGCGAATGCTGCTTCAACATCTTGTCTAGCATCTCCAATATGGATTATACTAGATATATCTCCAAATTTATCCTTCACACCATCAATTACGGATCTCAAAATACAAGCTCTCTCTTCACAAACTCCAAATCCATTGATTTTACCTTCAAAATACTTCCATAAATCTGCAGCCTTAAGCTTTTGTTCACCAATTCCAGGAATATTCCCTGAGCAAATGCATATCATAACACCATTCTTTTGAAATAGATCTTCCAATACTGTTCTTACTCCTTCAAGAACTTTGAAAGATGAATCTTCCATTAATGAGGCAAAGTTTTCAGAAGCTGTTTGGCAGAATTTTTGATATATTTCATCATTAAATTCCATATTCGATTGATCAAAGTATTTTTTCGCAATGAAGTAATCAGATTGGCCAGAATAGGATACACTACAAAAATGGTTCTTATCTATGGGAACATTATGTTTTTCAAATGCATCTGCCATTGCGTGCGTGTGTGGGTTTTTGTTTGCAATGGTTTTAATCAATGTTCCATCAATATCAAATGTCACAAGAAGTAAAGACATTAATAAAATAAACATTTATGGGTGTATTGGATACTCATCATCTTCTTCAGCAATGATAGTGTCCGTATCTTTCAAATAGGTGATCCAAGGGAGCTTAATGCCTCCAAAATATATAAGAGTGCCACAGAATGAAATAATGAATCCAATGATAATATATAGACTATACTTATCGAAGGATTCTCCGACTTTGGAATTCTTTGTGATCCATCTTGAAAATACCCCGAATAGCCACACAACAAAAGGCATAACAGCGTCATATGTACTCTTATTTCTGGCGTCAGTTTCTTGAATAACAAGAACACCTAAATACCCGTATATCGTAACAACAATAACTAATATAGCGAAGAGAAGTGGTAATCTATATGACATCGTCATCATCTCGATTGATCCAAGCGTGTTTTCATAAAATATTAGACCAGATGATGGATCTGAGATACTACAAAATGGCATAAATACAAAAGTAGCAATAAAAAAGCCCCAAACTCCTTCACATGCAATAATTGCATATGTTGATGCCCCATACTCATGAAGCATAATTTCTTCAATTCGGCCCTGACCAGATTTAACAAGCTCAGCAACAATGATTAGAAGAATAGAAAACAAAACTGCAACAGGATTGTGGTTTTCAAGGGTTTGGGTTTGCAGGAGGGCAGATGTCCCGCTCACAAGAAGACCCATGAAAATAATAAAAAGTCCCGTCCAATCTAAAAGAAGAGACCTCCTCGATCCAAATCCACCCTTGATTAATGTTGTAAAAATTAATCCAAATATCTGAATCGACTTCCAAATTGCAGGAGGAAGAAAAGCCAAAGCGTGAACAGTCAATAAAGTGACAAAAAGATTACATAGCCCAGGAATGGCACATGCTCGGAATAATTGCCATGACAAAGTCGTTTCCTTGCTAAAGCACCTGGTAACAACCATTAAAGGAACAAGAAATAAAGTAAGACCAAATAACATTCCCCATGTTATAAACCAGGGTTTCTGAAATGTAAGCATAAGACCGTATTTCCATTCAAATTCATCAGTCAATATCACATTAGCTAAAACAGGGAAAAAACCTCCAAATATAAAAAAGCCCCCGATGGTTAAGACCCTTTCAGTAACACTGGAAGCTGTATGTAGAAGAGAAGGTTCCATTTTACACTAGGGTTATTTTATCGGAGATCGTCGTTTGTAAAAGTGATTCAGAATTCTCCATACCAATTCTGAATTTTCTGATCCGTAATCTTTTCAATTCCTACGGTTTTCTTCAGAAAAATGATTCAATATATTCTTTGAAACATTTCATTTGTAAAGAAGATGTTAGCTAATGAATTGATGGATGTGTATTCTCGGATATCCCAGAGAATCAAAACTGGTGTTGAAAGTTTTGAAAGTGTTTTTAAGATACTTCAGAAGAGATTGGAAGCCGAAGAAAAGTTTACCCAAATTTTGAAAGACTTGATTCCTGAAAAGAAGGATCCCGATGATATTATACTTAATGCGATTGTGGAAGATATACAGGTTGAAATTAACCAACATAATCGAATAATCAAAGATCTTACTCTTTTGGTTGTTGATCCATTGAAGCCGTTCAAGAAGGCCCAAACTGAAAACATGAAAAATATTGAGAATTTGCTAAATAGTCAAATTAAAGAAGTCTCAAAGGCTATCAAAGAACTAGAATCTTCTCAGAAGAGTCTTGAGGGAGAACAAGCCAAGATGTCGGGTATAAAGCCAGATAAAAAGGATGCACAAAAGAAGAAAATCGATAAAGCGGCAGCTGATGTTGAAGAAAAGAAGAAGAAGTGCGATTTTATTGCCAACAAATCACAGGCAGAGTCAATGCCAAAGCTTCACCAGTCATTCGGTGATTTCGATAAATCAAGACTGAAAAAGATGCAAGACAATGTTCTTTGCTACTCTCAGCTTAAAGGAAGACAATGCGATGCTAATAAAGAGTCTGCAAATCGCTTGACCAAAAAGATGAACAATTTTGAAGCATCTGATAGATCAAAACTGATTGTTAATCAAATGTTTGATGCGAATTCTAAGCCAGATGATAGAGAAATGGGTACTTATGCTTATGCAATTAATGATTATCAGAGTGAAGAACCAGGAGACCTACAGTTTGAAAGGGGAGACAAAATCAAAGTTTTGCTACAACATTCAAGTGGATGGTGGGATGGTGAAATTAATGGTAAGAAAGGGTTCTTCCCCAAGTCATTTGTTGAAGTTGCAAGCAGCCCTGAGCCTAAAAGCATTGCAATAGATACGGTTCTAATCGTTAAATATGACTTTAAGCCCCTTCGCCCCGAAGAAATTGTTCTTTTTGTTGGTGATATGATAAGAGTCGAAAGTGTTGTTGGTGATAAATGTTTAGGGACAAATCTGAGAACAAAACAAAGGGGCGTTTTTCCTTTACAAAAATTGGATATACCTACCCCAAGCAATTAACTATTTTAATAAAATTAACCCGGGCAAGTTTTTTACCGAGTGTCTTTTCTTAAAGATAAATGAAAAGCGCTATTTATTGAATCAATCGACTAGGTTTTGCAATAACACCTCTTTTTGGTGGTTATTTGATTTATTTTCCAAAAATCCATCAGTTTGAGTGTCAAAAAGCGGATTAGTTTGTTCATCATTGGTTCTTCTTTGACATGAACATCCCAAAAAGACGAGAATTATTATTCCAATACTTATTGATGTGTTAACTAGTACTTTTTGTAAGCTTTGGTTATTCTTCTCAGTATGAGTACTACTAATTTCGGGATTAAAACTCATTGAAACAGTCATCTGGGGAGAACTTATTTTAGTTGGATTTAAAGTTACCTTTGATTCACTTTCTGTTTGCATCTTTGTTCCCATTGGGGTTTGGGGATTTGACATTAGTATTGTTTCATATGGAGTGAGTTCAAATGTTGGTTGATTTGATGATGATAGTGTTTCATGTGGAGTGAATTCAAATGTTGGTTGATTTGATGATGATAGTGTTTCATGTGGAGTGAATTCAAATGTTGGTTGATTTGATGATGATAGTGTTTCATGTGGAGTGAATTCAAATGTTGGTTGATTTGATGATGATGGTGTTTCATGTGGAGTGAGTTCAAATGTTGGTTGATTTGATGATGATAGTGTTTCATGCGGAGTGAGTTCAAATGTTAGTTGATTTGATGATGATAATGTTTCATGTGGAGTGAGTTCAAATGTTGGTTGATTTGATGATGATAGTGTTTCATGTGGAGTGAGTTCAAATGTTGGTTGATTTGATGATGATAGTGTTTCATGTGGAGTGAGTTCAAATGTTGGTTGATTTGATGATGATAGTGTTTCATGCGGAGTGAGTTCAAATGTTGGTTGATTTGATGATGATAGTGTTTCATGTGGAGTGAGTTCAAATGTTGGTTGATTTGATGATGATTGTGTTTCGTATGGTGTTTGTGCAAATGTGGATTTTGGGCTGCTATTTGGGGTGTCAATCATAGTAGTATCTGGGGTGATATCAATTGTTCTTTCAAAAGTCACACATTCAGTAGATGAAAGAGAATTCATTGGTGTTGGGTTTAACTGTGGTTGAGTCATTTCCGCGTTACAATAAACAGAAGCAAAATATGGAATTTGAAAAGTATTGGTCCAAATATACATGTTATTTGTGCTCAGTTGCACTGATACAGACATAGAAAGATTTCCATCATGACTAATAAAACTGTTTGTTACTGTAAGCTGGCCAAATTCAACCCAAAAAAGTGTATTTGAATTCATGTGAAATACACAATTATCCATGAATGGTGATCCAGAATTTAAATAAACTACTCCACTCACTTTTGGATTAATATTATGAACAATATTTATAAAAGAAAAATTCCCTTTGTTAGATGACAAAAACAAACAAGCTCGAGAAGATGCAATGTTATTTGCAAAAGTACATCTCGAACTTGAGAAATAGCTGGAAGAAACAGAACTCATCCCAGATCCCCAACTGGCAGAATTCAAGGAACTATTCATATTGTCACACCTTTGGTGTCCTGTGAACAAGAATATGGGGTAGTATCCAGTTGAAGACATTGAACATAATGAAATGGATAATAATTCAATATGATTAAAGACAGAGGCTTTGATATATGCAAAGTGCCCCTGCGATGATGAACATTTATTTGCACAGACTTTAGACACAAATGAGTTTTGAGATGTGAAGGAGATAGCCCCACCATTTGAAGTAGCACCACAATTGAAGAACATGGAGTTGGTGATATTCATAGATAATGTACCAACATTAACGTAAATTACACCTCCATCTCCAGTGAAGGACATCTGTCTTTGGAAAAAACAATCATCCAAACTAATATTCAGGTTTTCAACTGACCTTCCTTTATTTATGTTTTGTTTGGGACATGAAACATCATCTAAACTCCAATATGATGACATAATGTGTTGATGATTATCAATCATTATCATTCCCACATTTCTACATGGTTTCGAAAAACTAGCCCTTTCTATATTGATTTCCATAGTGACCACGAGGACAAGGGCAAATACTTTTATAAACTTTGTTGGGTTAAGCAATTTTTTTGTTCTCAGTAAGTTAAAAACATAATCAAAAAGATATATATCCACAAAATATCTAATAGAGAAGTACCTAAAAAATGACATAACTCCAGAAAGCATTTTGTGTAGAATTGAGCAACTTGAAACCATAATATATCTAATTCAAAAATATCTGAGTATATTAGAGAATACATAACTACAAATCCTCTTAATTTTATCCGAAATAGTATATGGCACTGATTTATCTTTTAGAGATAACTCAATGTTAGACATGAATATATAAAATGTTTCATGTTTTATTTCAAAAAAATCCTCTCAAAAGAGTCAACCATATTAATTGAAAAAAAGATATATTCTCAATTGAATTTTCTCTAACCGAGAGGAAAAGGTACCGTTTGGGTAATCTACAAATATATTTTGAAACATGAACTGTTGAAATTTTTGATGATTCCAAACTAAATCAAATCAGATATGGAAACTTAATTAAATGTTGATGGATTTGGATTTCTTTTTCCACATTTATAATATTGCATAGGTGTGCAAAATATTGACATGGATTGACAAAAATGTTGACTTTGCATTTGTTCATGTGTCCAGGGTTGTTCGCCTCAATTTTCGAATGAACAATAAATCATAAAATAATTTTTATTGATTGGATCTCTTTGTACCCCGCAAAAATCAGTGCTTGATAACATATTCAAAAAAAATAACCATTATTAGCAGCTAACTGATGAGGAGTCAAATCTTTATTATCTTTTGCATTTATATCAGCTTTTTGATTAACTAGATATTCAACAACACTAAGATGACCATTAGCAGCAGCTACATGAAGAGGAGTTTGATTATCTTTATCTTTTGCACTTATATCAGCTTTTTGATTAACTAGATATTCAACAACACTAAGATGACCATTATAAGCAGCATAATGAAGAGGAGTCCTATTAAACATAAAAACTCAACATAAATATTTTTTGCATTTATATCAGCTTTTTGATTAACTAGATATTCAACAACACTAAGACTATCTTCTCTGGCAGCAAACTGAAGAGGAGTCCAATCATCTTTATCTTTTGCATCTACATCAGCTTTTTGATTAACTAGATATTCAACAACACTAAGCTGACCATTTTGAGCAGCAAAATGAAGAGGAGTCCAATTAAATATAAAAACTCAACTCTATTATTTTTTGCATTTATATCAGCTTTTTGATTAACTAGATATTCAACAACACTAAGATGACCATTATCAGCAGCATAATGAAGAGGAGTCCAATTAAATATAAAAACTCAACCCATTTATCTTTTGCATTTATATCAGCTTTTTGATTAACTAGATATTCAACAACACTAAGATGACCATTTAGAGCAGCTAAATGAAGAGGAGTAGACTCTTTCTGAGTTTTTGCATTTATATCAGCTTTTTGATTAACTAGATATTCAACAACACTAAGACTATCTTCTCTGGCAGCAAACTGAAGAGGAGTCCAATCATCTTTATCTTTTGCATCTACATCAGCTTTTTGATTAACTAGATATTCAACAACACTAAGCTGACCATTTTGAGCAGCAAAATGAAGAGGAGTCCAATTAAATATAAAAACTCAACTCTATTATTTTTTGCATTTATATCAGCTTTTTGATTAACTAGATATTCAACAACACTAAGATGACCATTATCAATCGCATAATGAAGAGGAGTCCAATTAAATATAAAAACTCAACTCTATTATCTTTTGCATTTATATCAGCTTTTTGATTAACTAGATATTCAACAACACTAAGATGACCTTTAGAAGCAGCATTATGAAGAGGAGTATAACCATCATCATTTATTGCATTTATATCAGCTTTTTGATTAACTAGATATTCAACAACACTAAGATGACCATTTTTAGAAGCCAAATGAAGATAACTTTGGCCATTAATTCCATCTTGAAAATCAGCGCCTTGATGAAGTAGATATTCAATAGCACTATGATGACCATTAGCAGCAGCAATATGAAGAGGAGTCTGATTAGATAGAAAAACTCAACACTATTATTTCTTGCATTTATATCAACTTTTTGATTAACTAGATATTCAACAACACTAAGATGACCTTTAGAAGCAGCATTATGAAGAGGAGTAGAACCATCATCATTTACTGCATTTATATCAGTTTTCGATCAACTAGATATTCAACAACATGAAGATGACCTTTAGAAGCAGCTATATGAAGAGGAGTCCAATCATCTTTATCTTTTGCATCTACATCAGCTTTTTGATTAACTAGATATTCAACAACACTAAGATGACCATTTTCAGCAGCAAAATGAAGAGGAGTCCAATCATCTTTATCTTTTGCATCTACATCAGCTTTTTGATTAACTAGATATTCAACAACATTAAGATAACCATTATAAGCAGCTCTATGAAGAGGAGTCCCAGATAAAATTCCGCTTGCAAATACATTGATATCAGCATTTTGATTAATTAGATATTCAACAACACAAAGACGACCTTGACAAGCAGCAAAATGAAGAGGAGTCCAATCATCTTTATCTTTTGCATCTACATCAGCTTTTTGATTAACTAGATATTGAACAACACTAAGATGACCACAAGCAGCAGCCCATTGAAGAGGAGTATGATTAAATATAAAAAATCAACACAATTATCTTTTGCATTTATATCAGCTCTTTGGTTAACTAGATATTCAACAACACTAAGATGACCATTTTCAGCAGCAAAATGAAGAGATGTCCAACTATCTATAGTTTTTGCATTTATATCAGCTTTTTGATTAACTAGATATTCAACAACACTAAGATGACCATTATCAGAAGCTAAATGAAGAAGAGTCCAATTAAACATAAAAACTCAACACCATTATTTTTTGCATTTATATCAGCTTTTTGATTAACTAGATATTCAACAACACTAAGATGACCATTTTCAGCAGCAAAATGAAGAGGAGTCCAATCATCTTTATCTTTTGCATCTACATCAGCTTTTTGATTAACTAGATATTCAACAACTCCAAGATGACCTCTTTGTGAAGCAAAATGAAGAGGAGTAGAACAATTCTCAGTTTTTGCATTGATATCTGCTTTTTGGTTAACTAGATAACTAACAACACTAAGATGACCATTAGAAGCAGCGTAATGAAGAGGAGTTTGATCAAATATAAAAACTCAACATCACTATTTTTTGCATTTATATCAGCTTTTTGATTAACTAGATATTCAACAACACTAAGATGACCATATTGAGCAGCAAAATGAAGAGGAGTCTTATCACAACAAAAAACTCAACTTCTTCGGTTTTTTCATTTGTTTCGGCTCCATTTTCATGAAAATAACATAACAAATCTAAGTTATTATAGCATGATGCAAAAATTATCAGCTTTGAAATGTATTCTGAAATATCTATTACCTGCAAACATAATCGAAAAATCTCTATTGATCCACCACAAACAACACACTCGACAACTGACTGATCGATTGTGAACAGTTTTGTTTCCAAAAAGAACTTAAAACAATTGACAGACCCAAAAAAACCACAAAAACCGAGTAAATCAAAGTCATGATTCATGATATTCTCAATTTCAATAATATTTGCTTTATCTTGGAAGAAACTTGGATCCTGATATATTCTACGAATTTCATCAATATCATCATGCTTTAGGCAATACTCAATGGTACCAAGTGAATAATTAGTATGAATTGTAGAATCATTTAAATCAAATGCATTTAGACAAATATCATTTTCTGGTAAATCAATGTTGGATATTTTATTTGATAAAGCTATTAAATCATTAACTTCACAGCATGGTCCATATAGTTGTTCAATATCTTCAGCACAATATATGTTTTTTTCGAATAAAAGGTTGACAAAGAAAGATTTTTGGTTTAATGCCTTTTTTAAGAACTTTTCTCTAAAACCTTTCCTTTCTGAGTACTTTTTATGGAGTTCAAGAATCAAATCGTATTTTAAAGGTTTTAAGTTGCTCAAGTTGACTAATGTATTGATAACAAAGTCAATATCATCGATTTCTTCTATTTGATTTGGTGTTCCATCTCTATAAAGTGAGTATTCAAAAGCGATTTTTTCTTCCATTTGGGAAAAAACTGACAAACTATTTATTGTTGGTTCATGAATAAAAACCAGTCTATCTTCATGATGAAGTAGTTCCAAATTGCAATGTTGGTAATTTTTCCTCCCGAACAGAAATCAATTAATAATATTTTCTTGTTTATGCTTATATGGTTATTGTTATTTTTTTTTATCTGAACTCTGATGGGAATTTCATTTCAAGAATGGCATTTATTAATACTGAACTTAGCAAAAGTCCGAATAAAATTGGGATGTTTTATTTTGATTTTCTCATCTTCAGGATAAGAAAACAATTATGTTCAATGTGGTGATGGGCATTTGAAAAAAAAACGAGGATCTTGAATTTGGATCTGCTGAGTGGGTTTCTCTTCAACTATTTTTAGCTCGATCAGATCACCATTGGTTAAATCTGACAAAATGAAAGCCTAAAAGATTGCTACTCTATAAGTTCAGGTATAATTGCTAAATATCAAGTGATTCTATTCCATGAAAGCAATCCAAAAACAAAGAGAAGGTTTCTTCAGAGTAGTTACTTTCTTAATCATTCCATCTGAGAAAAAAAAGACTTTTATGTTCCCCACTAGATTTCCTGTAAGAAGAAGGGAAAAAACTCCATTTAAGCAATCTAAAAACAAGAGTACTCATCGCTGATAAAAACACCTAATTATCGAAGAAAAAATACAGATATGAGATATAATTGGCTTTGGAAAAATCCAATCAGCCACAAAAACTAATCATCGAGCCAAAAAAGCGTCACCAAAAAAGAAAAATTAAAATATATTTTGAAGAAAAAATGCGTTTCCCATTGAGATGATGTTATCAAAAACGTGATCTATTGTTTTCCCATTTAAATATTTTAAAATACTTTCTTCATATAGATATTTATATGGAAACAATAAATGCTCGAGCATGAAGGATGAACAGGACTAGAGTTAATACTATAAAATTGGAATTTCATCTGATTATTAAACAGCATATTTATTTTATCGTCCAATTTATGAAGAATGCAACTTTGTTATCAATGAATATCCACAGACAATTAACGATTTCTCCATTTATCACGGAAAAGAGCAAGTTTAGTATACAAAAATCCCACTTTCTTGATTTCTATCAGACATTTTTTATTGGATCTCAGATATCTGTTCATTATACAAAATTTAGCAATTTTCTTGGCACTCCATTGCAAATCGAAGCATTGATACCTTTTATTATATCAAGGGGTTTTATAACAGAATCGCCATTAAGTACTATTCCTTATAAACAAGAACAGTTAATTATCTCAGGATGTTGTTTTTGTCATTGCGTGTGCAGTGACAGAATAGGTGGTACCATTAGATGTTATACTAATAAATGCAAGGCAACTATATCTGATACTTCATTTCATAATTGTACATCAATCTTTCATAGTTGTGGAATCATTTATTTCCTTGGTGAGTCTTTGACAATTCAAAGACTTTTTTGTCTTAAAGCATCAGCAATGCAGGTACCATTTGGTAGAATCACATGTTCGCACAAATTTTTCCTTAATTTTTCCACAATTTCTTTTAGTAATGATATCGGAGCGAAATCACAATCTGAGAGCAATATTTTGATCGAAAAAGGAGAACAAACAGTTTTTTATATGAATTCATCATTTAACCGTATATTTGGTAGAGGTTCAGCCCTTACAACAGAGATTCCTTTATCATTTAGGGTTGGCTATTCCTTCTTTTCAAATAATATTGCCTTATCAACTATCCTATACAAGAAATCATCCCAGTCAAATATTCTTCGTTCATGCATTGTGATGAATAATACTGCAATTAATGGAATCATATCATTTTCAATCGGAAAATGGATTATAAACAAAGTATCCTTCATCGGCAACACCGGTGCACCAGCAGAATTCGTCCCAAAAACCTTCAATGACTATAAGTCAGATGATCCTTCTATTTTGTTTCAAAATTGCAATTTTGACTTTGCCCCCCAGAAACTCAAATATGTAACCTTCACAAATCTTCTGTTGTCGGATACAAAGCCAGAAATTGAATGCTACTTTACACATGTAAACTAAACGATAACCCATTAACTTGATTGTTTTGTCCTCTTTATCGTCTATTTTTCAAACAATTTTTCGCTTCATTTATGACACAGCGTGAAGGTCTACTTAAGAGGGACTGGGAAGAAACTCAAATCAAAGTTTTCTCCCGCTGGGTGGCTAAGCAATTGTTGCCAAAGGCTATTCAATTTGAGACAGTTCGTGAAGATTATGCAAACGGTGTAAACTTGATTTATCTGATTGAAGCTCTAACCAAGCAGCCATTTCCTACCAAGTACAACAAGACTCCAAAATTGAGATTCCATTTTCTTGAAAATACCAAACAAGCTCTTTCATATATCACAGACGTTTTGAAGATTCGCCTTATTGGTATTGGTTCAGAAGATGTTATTGACAAGAACCTTAAACTGACTCTTGGTTTGACATGGTCCATTATTCAAAAGTATCAGATCGAAGATATTTCAGTTGAAGAAGCTACGGCTCGTGATGCTCTTATGATTTGGGCAAAGAAGAACACTGCTGGCTATGAAGGTGTTAACGTTGTTGATTTTAGCAAATCATGGTCATCAGGTCTTGCTTTCTGTGCCTTGATTAACAAGTTCAGGCCAAACGTTTTAGATTACAACGCACTTGACAAAGCAGATGAAATTCAGAACTGCAAGATTGCTTTTGAAGCATGCAAGACTATTGGCGTTTATGTTTACCTTGATCCCGAAGATCTTGTTGGTATTATTCCTGATGAAAAATCTGTTGTTACCCAAGTTGCAGAATTCTTCCACTTCTTTGCATCCGAATCCAAGATTTTGGTTATGGCTAACAAGGTTAAGGGCACATTATCACTTCAAAAACAGATTGATGAATTCTTCTCAACATACCAAGAAGAAGCTAAGGCTGCTATGGATCTTATGATCGAAAAGGAAGGCCAACTTTCTTCTCAAGACTATCAAAAGACTGTTCCAGGAGTCAAAGCCAAGTTAGTTGAAGTTATTAAGTATGGAAGAGATTCTCGTCCAAAGATTGTCGAATTAAGAGGAAAAGCTATTAGAACATGGGGTGTAATGGTAACAAAGTGTAAGTCATCTTCAAGGCATATTCCAGAACCCCCAGTCGGTTTCTCCACAGAAGATCTTAACACTAAGTTCCAAACTCTTGAAACAATAGCTCCACAAAGAAGATCTGAATTGACGATCGAGCTCAAAGATCTTCAAAATCAAAAGCTTCAATCATTTGAGGCCGCTGCTTCCAAACTCGTTAATCAATCTGAAAAACTTCGTGATGAATCCAACAAACTTGAAGGTACATCAGATATGAAAATTCCAGTTCTTGAGAAGCTTATCACAGAAGCTGAAGCTCTCCAAACAGAAATTCCAACTATACAAGCACCATTTGATGAATTGGTTGAATTGAAGCTCAATACAAGGACCAAATTCACAGTATTAGCTACCAAAGAAGAAGCTGATAAGGTACTTCTCCATCTTAACCACCTTCTTCAACAAAACCGTGCAGCTAAGTTCTCTGGAGACAATGAAGCTCGTATTGCTGCATACAATGCAAAGGCCATGGTTTTCGATGGTGAAGTCCAAAATCTTTCTAACGAGATTAAGGCTATTTCTGGGTCTATTGCTGAGAGGAGAACTCAACTTCTTTCCAAATCCGAAGAAGTAGTCGAAAAGAGAAGCCATGTTGTTGAATTAAATGGTGATTTCCAGGCTTTATCTAATGATGGTCTTCATTATGGTATTGAGAATACCCCTGAAGCTCTCCAAGCTAAGTACACAGCTCAGTTAGGAAGAGTTCTTGATGATCTTAAGGTTGTTTATGATGAAATGATTGCTTCCTTTGACCAACTTACACAAGGATTCATTGCTCGCACTGCAGAGATATCAGCTGCTGCCGGAGTTCTTGAAGGTTCTTTCACTGAGCAAAAGTCACACATTGAGGGTTTATTCGGCAAAGCCAAGATTGTTCAAGGCGAACTCCCAACACTTGATGCTCCATATGAGGAACTTGTTCAATTCAAGATTGCCCCTCGTGCCAAGTATTCTCCTATGTCTGTTCGTGGTGAGGTTGAACAGCTTATTACTCTTTTGAATAAGCTTTCCGAGCAAAATATTGCAAACTTATTTGAAGAATCAAATGGTAGCAGAGTTTCACAATACAATTCTTTATCACTCACTTTCTTCAAGGAAGCAGAAGAATATGATGCTTCAGTAAAGGCAATCAATGGTTCACGTGCTGAGCGCAGATCAGCATACATTCAGAAGCAAGAAGAAGTTTCTGTTCACCGCGAAAAGCTTAATGAGCTTACCCCACACTACCAAGCTCTTGAAAAAGATGGACTCCATATTGGTGTTGAACATACCCCAAGCTCAATTTCAGCAAGCTACACAGCTACTCTAGCATATATTAACCTAAGACTTGGAGAAATCTTCCGTGAAATGGTTGCTGACTTCGATTCTCTTGCTGGTGAAATCGTATCTCAAATCGGAAAACTCACTGAGCAAGCCCAATCTATGGCCGGATCTTTCACAGAGCAAAAATCTGTTATCGAAGGACTTGTTGAACAACATTCTAAAGTCCAAGAAAGAATTCCAGAACTATCTACTCCATATGATGAGTTGGTTGAATTTAAGATCACAACACGTGCCAAGTTTTCACCAAATGCTGTGAAAGGAGAATCTGAGCAATTACATGTAATGCTTAAGACATTGACCGAGCAAAATGCGGCCAACTTATTTGAAGAATCCAACAATCATAGAATAGCTGCTTATAATACCTTGTCCAACGAATTCCAAAAGGAAGCCGATGAATTCAATGCATCAGTTAAAGCAATCGCTGGAGAACGTAAACAAAGACTCGATTCATATCTCCAAAAGCAGAGTGAAGTTTCTATTCACCGTGAGAAATTAAATGAACTTGTACCTCCATACCAAGATCTTGAAAAGGACTCTCTTCATACAAGTGTCAACCATACTCCAAATTCCATTTCATCATTCTATGCTAGTACAATTGCTTTCATTGGTAAGCAATTAGGCGATATTTACAAGGAAATGGTTTCAGAGTTTGATGCCAAATGCCATGTCATTGTTGCTAAGAACACTGAGATCTTTGAAGCCTCAAGAAAGCTTTCTGGTTCTTTAGAGGAACAAAAAGTTGCTGCTGAATCACTTCTCAAGGCTGCTCAAGAGCTTGAGCCATTGTTACCAGAACTTGATGCTCCACATGCCGAATTAGTTGAATACAAGCTTCAATTCTTGTCTAATGAGGCTATTAATGATGTTAAGGGCAATGTTCAACAACTTGTATCAAATCTTACACGTTTAATCCAAACAATCTCCATTCAAATTGTTGAAGATAACAATAACCAAAGAGTTTCTGCCTATAACACACGTGCTACTGAGTGTATGAACAAGGCTAAGACAATGGAAGAATCTGTCAGTGCTGTTGAAGGCTCCTTAGAACAAAAGAATGTTCAACTTCTTCAATTACGTGAAAACGTTTCTGCTCACCTTCAAGCTGCTCTATCATTAGTTCCTGAATTCGAAGAACTTGAAAGAGATGAACTCCACCTTGAGATTGAAATCACTCCAGACACAATCACAGCCTATATTAACAACGTAATCGCTCACGTCGATACTCTTGTTGCTGCTAACGATTCTGCTATTGCTCTTTCTAAAGGCCTTGAAATCAGTGAAGAACAACTTACTGAGTTCCGTTCATCCTTTGCTCACTTCGACAAGGACAATTCCCAAACTCTTGAATACTTCGAACTTCGTGCCTGCCTTACCACTCTCGGCGAAGATATCTCTGATGATGAAGCTAAAGAAATCTGCCGCAAGTATGGAGATGCTGAAGGCCACCTTCATTTCGAGAACTATGCCAAGTTCATGGTTGAATACTTCTCCAAGAAAGAGACAGCTGATTCCACCAAGGATGCATTCAAAGCAATTACATCCAACAACCCTATCATCACCGAAGAACAACTTAAGCAATACTTCTCCCCCGAAGAAGCCCAATATCTTGAATCCCGCATGCCTAAAGTCGAGAATGGCTATGATTTCTCATCATGGGCTGATTCAATCTTTGCTTAAAAAAACTTGCTGACGAATTCCTTTTTTAAAGAATCTCACAACAGCCACCACCACCAGCTGGAGCTTGAACATTAGCCTTGTTATCTACTGGTTGTGGCATTGATTCCTTCTTAATGTCGCGAATAAGTGTTGTAAAAGCATCTTCGATATGAACATTGGCAAGAGCGGATGTCTCGAAGAACTTGCACCTAAGCTTATTAGCAAGCTCTTCACCTTCTGCCTTACTAACTACACGGCGGTCTTCAAGATCGCACTTATTACCGCAAATGACACATGGGACTGACTGAGCACTCTTGGTGCGGATGAGTTCGCGATGGAATACTTCAACCTCTTCAAATGAAGCACGGTCATCGATGGCATAAACAAGAATAAAGCCCTTTCCTTGGCGCATGTATGATGTCCTCATGGCAGCAAAGTCATCCTGTCCGGCTGTATCGGTAATATCAAGTTGGCAGTTTTCACCATCAACGTTCAAGGGGCGCTTATAAGAATCTTCAATTGTGGGATCATAATCGGTGATGAACTGTCCCTGAACGAATTGGATAGTAAGAGCGGATTTTCCGACGGCACCTGCTCCAAAGACAACAATTTTGTACTCACTCATGTGAAATGGCTCTATAAGAGGTTTAATTTAAAATTGAAATCATTCAGAAAAAGCTTCTTATAAACCTAAGAAAAAGTGCTAAGAATCAATTGATCTTTTTGAGATGTTTATATTGCATTTTACACCCGTTTTACCTTATTGTTGTATTGCCTCCTCGCCTGGTTCAGGCTCAAGGTGTTCGCTCCGCCTGTGTAGTTAGGATCTCTGAACTGTACAGCGTCGTCCTCCCATTGGCAATTTTCGCAAATTTCAAAGGACCCAGGCGGTTGACTTTCAAGGGTTAGTTCGGAACAGCAAGGACAAGGGAACTTTTGGCTCATAAAGAAATGAATGATAAATGGCTTTGAAAATAGATTTAAAATCTCGTGTATACTCAGAAAAATTCGAAAATACCTCATCAAAAATTTGATAAAGATTGAAAAGTACAGTTGATAAAGATATGAAAATATATTGATTATTTTGCCGCAATAATGAATGATGGAGAAAAATATAAGAAGAGGATTTCTTTTGATGATGTGAAGGTTTTATTGCCTCCTCCTCCATCAGGAATTGATGATGAAACACAGAGATCGGTTATGTCATTTAGGAGGAGATTGTTTCAAATTCGGTTAGACAAAGTTAATAGGATTTACGATGCTTTGGTTGATGCATGGCCACAGGGGCGGGCTGTTGACTATTTTGTGGCACTTGAACTTTGTCAAGATGATACCAACGTGCTTTTTGATAATTTGATGATTCCGGGATTCATTCAGAGTGTGATTAGCGAGACTGCACAAAGAGGAATTCCTGTAAGGAGCGCTTCATCAAGAAATAAGAGTGTTCCAAACTCGCAGAATGATTTTCTTGAAGAAATAATTGAGAATGAGGTTGAAGCGGACTCTGATGACAATGGACCCAAGAGAGGAAGGAAAAAGAAGAAGAGCAAAAGGTATTGGACCGAATCTGATATTGAATTATTTGTGAAAGAATATGAATTATGTGCTCCTATTATGAATTGGACTCTTTTTGCTACAAAATTTTCTAACAAGAATGCAGATCAATGTAAAAATCTATATTCAAGACTATTAAGAGAAGGAAGACTCTCAAAAAAATCCAAATTGTCATCTATTGAACCTGAAGTATTTGATGCCAAAGCATTGAAGCAGAAAAAGATACTGATAATGGCTTTAACATTGGTGAAAGGGGATAGGAAAATAAGAATAGGAACACATGCTACAGCACAGGAGGAGAAAATGCTTCTTAATCCAATTCCAGGATGTATAGATATGATTACGCAGAAACCAATGGAGATTCCGGCATTATCCCCTGATGGGTATGCATTAGATTATAATACATGGATTAAGCTATTATCGGAGAAAAAAGTCAATCCATTTACTCAAAATCAATTGACCTCTAAAAGGCAGTTGATTATTCTCACTATTGATAACTTTGATGAGTACAAGGATCAAATAGTAAATCTTCAACAGATTCTTCCTCATCCAACAGTTTAGATTGTAATAAATATATTTAATACTATTTCCGATTAATCAGTTTTTGATGAATAACTTTGAATGTGTGACTTTGGAAAGTGAGTTGTTTTCTATTCATCCAGTGTTTATTTGGCGAAGTATTACTGATTATCAAGGAATATCAAAAGTTTTGATTAATTTTCCACAATATAGACCCCTTCTTTTAGAAGACATATCCCTTTTAGCCAAAGAATATTGTCAATCCCCCGTTATTAAGGATTTTATGATAAAGGAAGGAATACAAACAAGTCCAATTTTGATTCATAGGCTTTTTAAGCTGGGTGTATTCACATGCGATGAAATATACAGAGAACTACTTCGACAAAACAATTTGATTTTATTTACTATTTTTCGAATCGAAATTCCAAAAATTGTGGTTGATCACATTACTCTTGATATTCAAGATTCAGTACTAGATTCCATTATCAGATATGGATTTGATGTCAATACAATTGAATTTTGCTTGAAGTATGATGACCTAACGTTATTGATTGAATTGAAAAGGGAAAACCACTCCATAGCAAATTGGAATCAATTTGAGTGGGCTAAAGAACCCGAATCTAAGGATTTTCTCACTTTTGCTGCTCATTATGGTTCAATTAATTGTTTCAACCATTTATTGAAGCAAGGTTATCTTCCAAAACAGTCCACATATCATAGCATCATAATGAGTGGATCTAACGAATTATTCCAAATCATCAAAAATATAAATCTGGAAATACCAAATCTAATATTGGTTGCTTCTGAGTGTGGTCAAGTGGGGTTTCTAGATTTTTTTGCCCAAAAGATAAAAAAAATTAATATACAAGATAAACAGGAAAACTATCACTTATTCAAAGAACACCACTTCATATCGCTTGCCAAAATGGACATCATTTTATTGTACAATACTTACTGGCACATGAAGCAAACATTAATGCTCAAGACTGCTTTGTTATGATAATAATTATGGAAAAACTCCTCTTCATTATGCCACAATGCTAAACCATTTATCAATTGTTGATGACTTGATTCAAAACAGAGCTGATACTAATTCTGAAGACAAATATCATAATACCCCACTTCATTATGCCACTGCTGAAGGATTAAACGAAGTATTTGATTTGTTAATCAGAAACAAAGCAAATCCGAATTCAAAAGATGCCTATTTGACATATAATTGTATTTAAGAACACCTCTTTTTTATGCTGTTAAAAAAGGCAATCAAAAAATGGTTGAAAGGCTTATTGATTATGGTGCTTACATTGACATAAAAGACAAACACAGCCAAACTCCACTTCATGTGGCTTCTGCTTCAGGATTTTATAATATTGTAGAAATACTGGGACAAAAGAGTGAAAATATAAACTCTAAAGATCAACATCTTCTAAGATGATTTTTAATAGAACACCCCTTCATTATGCAGCACAAAAAGGTTATTATAATATTGTGGAATATTTAATAAATCACAAATCATCTATCCTTGAATAGGAAATCAATAATGATATATTGCGAGACAAAACTTTTTTGGAAATAAATAACATAATTTTCCTTATTATTCAAGAAGTTGAATTATTTGATCATGAAGTTCTATTTCAAAAAAATGGCTATTCATCCAGACTGCATTGATTATCCTAAGTCCATTCAAAATTTTATCACTTGGATTAACATTTGCTAAGTCAACAATTGCTTGAATATAATCATTTCTGATCAATGGATATACCTCTTCATCAGATGGTGACAATAGAGCGGAATCAATAATAGATAGTACAATTTCTCTTTTGGTATTATATGTACCATTTAAGCATCTTTCCCATATATGATCAAAAAAGAGGGATTTATTGCATTTCATAATGAACATTGGTGTAACATTAATAATTGTCCTATATGTTTCCATTATGAAAGGAACCAAAGAATCTTCATGAAGTTTAATAGAATTTATCAATAATTCTGGTTCTATATAAGATTCAATACTAATGTTATCATTCTTTTCTAAAGATACAAACATATTGGAAATCATTTTAAAAAAGGCTGCAAGTACACATGATGTTACAGGTTTTGGGATTTGCAGCCAATTGTGATAATGTTTAATCAAACTCAAAAAGTATTTTTGATTAATAAAATACAATGCTTTAACATGACAGGATGTGATAAACTTTGAAAACCCATTTAATATAGAGATTTGTATTTGATCACGAAAACACTGATCAGTAATTGTCGCTGATATGTTAAAGAGAGAAACGCAGTTCTTAAGAGATATCATTATTGGACCAGTATTAAACGATACAAAGTTGGAAAATATGCATGATAGCATATGGATAATCTCGTTTGAACTTTGATACTTGGAAATAAGTGAAGAGAGTTTTTTATATATAAATCTATCTGACAATAGTTCTTGAAACTCTTCCTTTTCAGATAATTGAATAATGATCAACAAAACAAGATGAATTGTATTATGATCCACACAATTGTCAAGGATCATAACGATTTTATCAAAAAAACATAATTCCAAGTACATATTAACTGGAATAGAATTATTTTCAATGCATATAATAATTATTCTCAATGAAAAACGGACTATTGGATCACAATTCTGAATTTCCAAACAAAAAATCAACGAATCTAATATACTAATATCCAAAGATGCTAAAAATAGCCTTTTTAGATGTGATTCGTTGGTTATTGCAGAGTATAAATCTTCGATAATAATCTGAACCTCAGAGTTATCATAATCTTGCAATATCTTAAGCTTTTCCAAATTATCAAATAGGAAATCATCACTAAAATAGCCTTCATCATCAATACTAGAATCAAGACAAACTTTTATTCGATTTTTTATCACTTTGTATTCATTCATTATAATGTAATATATGATCAAGATTTCACGAATATGGATGAAAATGCAGCATGAAATTCAACAAACTAAAATTTTTAATTATTCAAAGATCGTTTCCTGTTGATTTATTTGAAATAACATCATTAAATTCCAATGATCAATCAAACAATGATCTTTTAAAAATAATCATTCTCCAAGTTAGTATAGAAACCGATATGGGTAAAGATACCATTTCATTTTGTTGTAACCCCTGTATATTTGTCTCTGAGTGACTTCAATTCAGAAATAAACAATTGGAGAAAAAAAAAAAGAAACTCAATGATATTTACATCAACATATAAGTGATAATTCAATATTGAGTATAGAGACTAATTTTACGATGTAATCTTAATATTATGATGTAATTTATGATATTTTTGGTAAAAAATTCAATTGTATTTTTTTCGAGATTGAGAATTCATCAAGGGTTCAATCTTTACCAGAATATATAGCAAAA
>Ga0209639_1001083_pt1 | contig 30572 bp, 25 predicted proteins | sample EPASupsiteHSE605_FD_187268 | JGI IMG/M metagenome (GOLD analysis project Ga0209639, IMG submission 187268) | Bioremediated contaminated groundwater from EPA Superfund site, New Mexico - Sample HSE6-05 (SPAdes) (version 2) | ecosystem: Environmental > Aquatic > Deep subsurface > Groundwater >... | reverse complement strand
GATATCTGCAGGGAACTGTTTGCGAACAGCCTTAGTTTCCTGGATGCATAATATATCTGGTTTGTCTTTCGTGAGCCATTCTTTAAATCCTTTTTTGTGCACAGCACGGATTCCATTAACGTTCCATGATAGTATTCTGATTTTCCTCAATTTTCCACCTCAATTTTTAAGTGCTAAACATTAGTTATTTTGATGAATTATGGGTTTAATCATCTTTTACTTTCCATCAGCGCCTGGAGTTTCCCCCTATGGAATTTCCTCTGGAAAAGGGGTGTTTTTTCCTCCTGGTAAATGCTTAGGTTTTCTTCGAAGGTACTTTTCTTTGAGTTTTTGTAGAATATGCCCAGGGGATACTCTCCGGTTTCAGTGGCCCTGCGGAAGGCTTCATTCCGGTCCAGTGGATCATGATCATCCTCCAAGTAATAGGTGTGTTCCCGGAACCAGTTCCGGGTGTTCACCTTGTTGAATGTCACACAGGGCTGGAATATGTCCACCAGGGCATATCCTTTGTGTTCTATTGCTGATTTGAAGATTTCAATGGTTTGTTTCCTGTCCCCGCTGAATGCTCGGGCTACGAATGATGCGTTCAGTGCTATGGCTACGGCCAGTGGGTTGAAGGGTTCCAGGAAAACCCCATCCACTTGTAGTGGTGTGTTGAAGTCCCTCTGGCTGGTGGGTGATGCTTGTCCCTTGGTGAGGCCGTAGACCATGTTGTTATGCACCAGGTTAGTGATGTCAGGGTTACGTCTTATGGTGTGCATGAAGTGGTTTCCCCCCTCCCCATACATACAACCATCACCACTGACATCAATGACTGTTAACTCGGGATTAGCTGCTTTTATACCCGTTGCTGGAGATAATGACCTTCCATGTAGTCCATTAAAGACATTACCTTTAATGTAGTGAGGGAGCTTACCGGCCTGGCCAATGCCAGATACAAAAACCAGATTTTCTGGTTGTATTTCCAGTTCAGCCAGTGCGGTTTTGAGGCTGCGCAGTATGGATAGATTCCCACATCCGGCACACCAGGCCACATCAGCACCAGGCATGTCAAAGTCTCTGGGTTTCATTTTAACACCTCCCCCTCATCCTGAGCGCTATCATCTTCCATAATACCATCATCTCCCATTCCCATGAATTTCATAACTCTTTCTTGGACTTCTTCTACTGAAAATGGCATTCCATCGTATTTTAGAAACTTTTCCTGTATTTCAAATCCTGTTTCCAGTTTTATGAGATTGGCCATCTGCCCTTGGGCATTATTCTCCAGAATGATAACATCTTCGGCTTTTTCCAGGTACTCTGCAACTGATTTATGGAATGGATACACCTGTTTGAAATGGAGAAAACCCAGTTTTTCATCAGGATGTTTCCTGCTGATATTTTCCAAAGCTTCCCTAATGGGCCAGTAAGTGGAGCCCCATCCAATGATCAGACTATGATAATCATCCTCTCCAACCAGTTCCGGGGCCACTGCATCTTCCCTGATCTGTTCCATCTTCTGCAATCTTTTATCCACCATCTGTGTCCTTATTTTAAGGTCTTCGGTGATATGGCCCTCTTCATCATGTTCATCGGAATCCACAACAACCAGCCCATCCCCATATCCGGGTATTCCCCGGGGGGTTACCCCGTCATGGGTGATCAGGTACCGTTTATATTCAGGAGTGGTTTTAACCAGATAATTCTCATTTTCCACCTCTTCCAGGGGGAGGAAGGGTATGTTATAGTAGCAATCTGCGAAATACTGATCAAAGAGAATGAAAACAGGTATCTGGTATTTTTCAGCTATGTTGAAAGCTCGTTGAGTTAGGGTGAATGCGTCTTCCAGTTTTCCTGGGGCAAATATGACACGTGGAAATTCTCCAGGTCCTGAATAAAGTGCCAGGTTCAGGTCTTCCTGGCTGGTGCGGGTGGGTAGTCCAACCGCCGGCCCTGGTCTCTGGCCAATACATATGACTACTGGTGTTTCTATCATCCCTGACAGGCCCACTCCTTCTTCCATCAGTGCGAATCCACTCCCTGATGTGGCTACAATGCTTCTGGCACCGGCGTAGGATGCCCCTAGTGCCATGTTGATGGCTGCTATTTCATCCTCTGCCTGTTCGTATACCAGTTCAAAGTCGTGTGCATTGCTGGCCAGGAAGGTTTGGAGTGGAGTGGACGGAGTCATTGGATACGATGACATGAATCTGCACTCCCCTGCAAGGCAGCCAAATCCCATGGCATCGGTACCATTTATCAGGAGCTCGTCACGCACTGATGATTTGCCATGTAATGAAAGATGGATCGGGGCTTTTTCAGATTCCATTAACCCTTTACCAATATTGTAACCAGCTTCACCTGCTTTTAAGTCCTTTTGAAGTATTTCTTGACCTTTCCGGGTGAACATGTCACTGATCAGACCATCGAATATTTCTTTGGGAATGTTCAAGAGGCAGGACAGAGCCCCGGCTGCGATAACATTGGCAAATATTGGTCCGCCCATTTCCTGGGCAGTTTCCATGAGTGGAACCTCTATAAAATTAGAATCTAAACTAAAACCAGCAGTTTTTTCCTCTTTTGCAGATTTGATGTGTTCTGGATCTCCGATGATCAGAGTATCCTGGGAAATTCTGTCCCGGAGGTGATCTATTGCCCCTGAACTCAGTGCCAGTAGTATGTCAATTCTATCCACATATGAGGCCACCCTGTGGGATGATACTCTTATTTCAGTGGAGTTTTGACCTCCTCTAACCCTTGACATGTATTCTTTGGTTGAGAAAATGTTGTATCCGCTTTGTTTTACAGCCTGGGCCAGTATTGCCTCTACTGTCTGGATTCCCTGCCCTGCTTCACCACAGAGAACCAGGGAAATATCTTCTTCTTTTAGAAAAACAGGCATTTATTTCACCCCTAAAATTTATCCCCGACTTTACAATCTCAATTCAAATTTGTATTATGATTATGATACAGTTAACAATATGATCCACAATTTACTTAAAACTGTCATTCATAAAGACCCCTATTTTCACACTTTTGACATACATTTTGTGGATCAAATAAATATTATACCACAAAATTATTAAACATTTACATATTAATAATATTAAAATAATTCTTACTAGATCTTCACCGCCAACATTGGGTTGCTGCAAAACAAACTGTTCTATTACCTCCCCTCGATTGGATGCAGCTGGTGATGTGGATTCTACTTTTTTGATAAAAGATTTTCAACCTTGCCCAGGAACTAGACTTCTCATAACAATATGTGCTCCATGGTCCACGATGAATACAAGAAACCCAAGGCAATTTTTATGGATAGGTACGTGGACAAAATCAATGCTCATTATTATGTATGTATATTTACAATATTCAATTTTCAAATAATTATAAAAATCCCCTACACAGAAATTAATCCCTGTCGGGGAAATCATAGTTTAGAACTTATTTTTTTCTGCTCTATTAACTAGTTTAAATCTCGATTAAAAAATTGTTTCATAACAATCAGAGTAATGTTGCCCATTTTTTATTACATCAAAGACTTTCTATCTAATGAAAAATTTAATGAATGAAAGTACTTAATAACACTAATGAGATCGAAAGTATTATATAATATTAATTATTACTGAATTACGAAGGGGGATATTTGTTATGAAAAGATTATTCATACTGTTTATCTTAGTAGGTTTTGTTATTGTTTTGGGAATGGGTTGTGTTTCTGCAACGTCCAATTTTACCACTGGGGATATTGCTTCGGCTTCGGTAAGCGTTAAAAATCAAATTGAAACTAACAATGCGTTACCGAGTAGTGTTGTTATTAATGGACAAACTGTGAACACAGCACAGTATCTTCATTTGGCTGTTCAAGCCACTGATCATGTCAATAGTAACAATACTGCTGCCATAAGTTTAAGTAGTGACACTGCACCTAGCTATCAGGAAGAACAGTTGAATACGGGTAGTATGAGTAAAGCAGATTATGTGGATTTTGCGCAGCGTATTGATGGTTACATGGATGACAATCATCAGGCACCTCCTTATGGTTGGGCAGGTCCTGGTAAAATTAGTTATTCGTCTCAGGTTTATCTTTTTAGTCGTGTTTTAACTATTTATAATTGTTCTGGTACTTTGCCTCCTCAAATAACTATGAAATCTTGGTCTACTGGAAATATTCCAATAACTGAGTCACAGTCTTTTAATTTTACTCCTAATCAGATAGTTTCTGCGGCTAATGTTTTAAATACGAAAATTGAATCTACTAAAAGCATTCCAAGCACGGTAACTGTTGCAGGGGTAAACATCAACACTGCACAGTTCTTGCACCTTGCGGTTCAGGCCACTAATCAAATAAAAAACAATAATAATTCAGTCATACTTCTGTCAAGTGATAGTATACCGGGGTCTCAACAGGAACAGTTGAATGGTGGTAGTATGAGTAAGTCCGATTATGTGGATTTTGCACAGCGTATTGATGATTACATGGACAACAATCACCAAGCACCACCATATGGTCTTATTGGTTTAGGTACGATCGGTTATTCGTCTGAAATTTATCTATTTAGTCGTATTTTAAGTATTTATTATGAATATGGAAGGTTACCAGTGTATGTGAGAATTAAACCATGGGCTGCGGCAAACATTCCGATTGTATATAATCCAACCACTTTTACTACTGAAGAAATTGTAGCAGCTTCAGTCCAATTGAAAAACACCATTGAATCTATGAAAATGGTTAGTGATGTGATGGTTGGTCCTGTGAGTGTAAATATAGCACAATATTTACAGTTAGCTGTATTGGCCACAATAGAACTCAATAATAATGACACTAGTGCAATACCTCTTTTAGATGATACGGCACCTTCATCTCAGTCAGAATCATTAAATATTGGTGTTTTAAGTAAATCAGATTATATTGATTTTGCGCAGCGTATTAATGATTATATTATTAACAATAATAATCAGGCTCCTTCCTATGGTCTTATTGGATTGGGAACAATGAGATATAATAATATGATTTACACTTTTAGTAAAATATTGGATGCCTATAATTCTCTCAACATGCTACCTGAAAGCATAGATGTACAACCATGGGCTTATATTTTAAACCCAGTATACAATAATAGAACAAATGAAAGATTTAACACCATACAAGCTGCTATTAATGACACAGACACACATGATGGGGACACATTAACATTAGGTAACATCACTTACACTGAAAACGTTATTGTTAGTAAAGTTCTGAAAATCATACCTTTATATGGTAATGTGGTTGTTCAGGGATTAGACTCCAGTATCCCTGTATTTACCATAAATTCTAGTGGTAGTGGTTCTATTATAATGAATTTAATTATAAAGGGGTGCACAAATAATGCCGGGATACTCATCAATAATTCAATGAATAACACCATCCAACAGAATAACATAACTGGAAATCAGATTGGAATATCCCTTAACAACGCTACAGGGACCAATATCACATACAATACAATAAACAACAATAGTGATAATGGAATTTACATAGAATCGGGTTCAAACAATACTATTTACCAGAACACTCTGAAATACAACACTGCCGGAGTCGGCATTGTCAATTCACAAAATAATGGAATAATCAGTAATATTATAACTAACACCACAGGGAATGGTGTTTACCTTGGATATTCGGACAATAACACAATCCAGCGCAACGAAATAATCAGTAATTATTATGGTATTTGTCTAGTTCATTCCAACAATACCGGTATATCTGAAAATAATATAGTAAATAACACTTATGGAGTTAATTTAGAATTTTCATCGGCGACCATTCAATTTAACAGAATAGCAGAAAACAGTAACTTGGGACTCTACAGTTCGAATAGTACAGTAAATGCAACTAATAATTGGTGGGGTTTTAATACGGATCCAACAACCACAGTTCATGGTATTTATTCTCAGGGAGGATCTGTAAACTGTACTCCCTGGCTTGTTCTAGGCGTGAATCTTTCATCTATAAATTCTGGTGGAAATACAAGCATAACTGCAGATTTAACTCATAACAATCAAGGTGGAGACACATCTTCTCAGGGACATATTCCTAATGGTGTGCCTATAAACTTCACTAGTACTTTTGGAACAGTTGTTGGCACTACTTACACTGTTAAGGGTAAAGCATCAACTATCTTGAATTTGAGTAGTTTGGCTACTGCAACGGTAACAGCCACAGCCTCCCTTGATAATCAAAACGTTAATACAACAACGATTATATCCATAGGAGTAGCGGTTTTAAACATTACCAGTACAGCAATAGACAATTCTACAGGCTTACCACTCAATACCACATACAACATACCACTAAATGAGTCTGTGACATGGCTCAGTGTTCTATGGATTAACACAGGTATGTTTACGGATGAACTGCAAATAATAGTAGACGGAACAGTTGTTCAGGATAAATACTTCTATAATACAGCTTACACAGCATGGCAAAATAGTTATTCAACATCAGTATTCAACGCAATCATATATGTTAACCAGCATTTATCATTTATTGACTCAACAGAATTAACTACTTTCTGGAATGACCTTACAACAACATATAACTTAACAAGTGAAGAATTAACATTCGTGCAGAATCATTCACAAGAATTTATAGATAATTTGACAGTAAACATAGTTTATTCAGGAGTACCAGGTTTAAATCTAACTGTAACTGACCCAGAAGATAATAAAGTGATTAATATAAACTTCCCTGGAAATGTTATTAACAGAGTTAGCCAGATTGTATATACTGGTTCTCCAGGTGAGGGTGTGAAGAGTTTTGCAATAGCCACAACAGACGTAACTACTAATGTTTTACAATACTGGTGGAATCAATATTCCAGTTATCAAACTGGAGATGCTATGAATACCGCTTACAATACTTTTCTAACAGCTTTAATGGTTGAATATTATCATGACCTAATTGCAGACAATGTTACAACCTCATTGAATGTTACTTGGAGTCGTACCAATCCGGTCATAGTTTCTGTTGCTGAAGACCCATACCAAATTTATGAGACATTGGAAAGTGATCATAGCATGGGAATGACAGTCATAGGTACAATAGAGAATATGTGGACATCTAATTTTGAAATATCTTCTTACATACCATTCATCGAATATGAGATAATATGTAGAGCATATAATTCAACTTTTAGTTCTGTACCAATGGAATTAAACTATTTATATAATAATTATAACACATATGTTGAAACTTTTCGATACAACGATTTTATTATAATAAAATCCAAATTTAATAAGTTCTTAGTTATAGATCTTGAAACAGGTATAGTAAGGGATATCGATACTGTTAATAATTTATATGGTAGTAAATATGCATTTGGGGGACGTACATTTGACTATGGGTATTTTTTCCAACCTAAGGAACCTGTAACAACGATTGCTTGCAAATCATTAATAGGATATAGATTATATGTATGGCAGATAGGAAGCCCATGGGATTTGGGAGCATTGACTTTCGTATGGGACAAACAAAATAACATTTATATTTCTGGTGATGATATGTATCTTGTTGATATCAGGGCTGATAATAGATTAACCATTACTGGACCTAAGGGATCAATGACTTTTGAAGGAACGCATGAAGCTTTGGATATTACTGCTATCCTTGATGAAAATGTATTATCTCAAACTCTTAGCTTTGTAGTTGAGGATACAGATGGCGGCTTTATTGGGACTAGTCCACTATATATAGTTGAAGCTGTTTTAGAGGCACAAAACCGGGATTTAGTCCAAGTGTTTCCAAATCCAATACCTGATTTGCTTCCAAATGCTGATGATCTACCACAAGATCCTAATAAAGAACATCCTGTGGGTATCCCTATACCTCTCTATTATGATGAGAATGGAAGAGTGATTTGGTATTATGTATATTTCGAAATTAACTGGAATAACCTATATACATAATGGATTGATTTCTAAAATAAGAAAGAGAGATATTATATGAGATTAAATCAAGCAAAATCTATGTTTTTAGGACTTGCAGTCTTTGCACTATTTTTTTTAGTTTTCCTATATTTAGGAATAGAAAAAGGAATAATTTTTCTATTTTTGTCCTTTTTTCTTGGTGGTTTTATTGCTATGTATTTTGTTCGAGAAAGGAAGATTCAATATTTGTTCTATGAGGAAATATTAATATTCATTTTTTCATTAATTATTTCAACAATAACATCTTCACCATTAATAACTCGGTTAAATATTTATGGATTTATACTTTTATTTCTCTCAATATTAATTTTTACAGGGTTAGGCGGTCTTATTGGGAAGAAATTGGCTGATAAAAAATCTGATAAAAAAGTTTGGAGATTTCATCCAGTTATTTCCATTATAATAGGATTCGTAACATCTTATATTATTTTTGCCATAATTTTTTACTTTACATTATCAGGAGCTTTAGATTCTGTTTTTCCCCAGATGTTAACAGTAGCAAATGTATGTTCATTGGTGATTGGAGGTTTTATTGCTACTTATTTTGCTAAAGAAAAAAAAATAAGGTACGGAATTTATTTAGGCACAATTTGGGTGGTTTCAATTGGTGGACTAATACCTAACTTATTCTTCGCTATTCCCACATCTCCATCAGCTATTGTAAATACAATTTTAAGGTATATAATATTTATTATGGCTCCAATGATAGGTAGTTATCTAGCAATATTAATAACTAAACATCAAAAACTAAAAAAGATATAAATAAAAGATTCATAAGTGGTGAAAAATTCATGATAAATGTAGAGGTTGGAGCTACAAGTAACGCCCCTACAACATCAGAATTAATAATCGTTTTATTTGTAATTTTGATAATCTTATTGATAATTATTTGGTTAATCAAAAGATATGATAAAAACCTACAAAAAGAGTAAAATATATTCCTCATATATTTATTTTATTACTGTAATATTCGGTTAAGATAATTCTAGAGATAAATCATATTAATACATAAATTGCTCGTTGTGGGATGGTCGAATGAAAATCGGCTCTGGGCTAATTTGAAGTTTATGGAGCGTTTAATCAATGGCAACTGAAATAGGTGTTTGGGAAATAATTAGAGGAAAATTAAAATATGTTGATACCTCTTTGGCAGATTCAGGTGATATGGAGAAAGATCTTGAAAAATGGATTAAAGAATATCCAATTGTTTTAGGTCAAGATATGCTAATAATTGGCGAACAAACACAAACCAAATCTGGCCCCCTAGATTTTTTAGGTATAGATAAATCAGGTAATTTAATAATAATCGAATTAAAACGTGGAAAAATACCAAGGGAAGCTTTAGCCCAAGCAATCGATTATGTGTCGGATGTTGCTTCATGGGATTTAGACAAAATAAATGAGATTTGCTTCAAGTACATTGGAGAGACATTAGAGGATTATTTAAATGAAAATTTTGAGGATATTGATCTTGAAAACTTGAATATTAATGATTCTCAGAGAATACTTTTAGTTGGTTTTTCGCTGGATGAACCACTTGAAAGGATGATCGAATGGTTATCCACTAATTATGGACTTAGTATCAATGCATTAATCTTCAAATACATTAGAACCGAGAGTGGAGATAAATTAATAGCTCGAATAATGATTATTCCAGAAGAAGTTGAAGAAGAAAGAAGAAAAAGAACAATTAATAAAATTAAAATGTCAGATAAACCCGGAAAATATGACAAAGGGGAATTAAAGAGATTGTTAGAAAATTATCTTTCAGAGGACCGTAAAACACCTCTCAGAGTGAAAAATATCCTTCTCCCGTTATGCCTAAAACATGATTCTGTAACAAGAGATATGATAAAAGAAAAGTTAATAAAGGAAGGAGAAGCTTTTGATGAAGGTAACGCTGGAACTATTGGGAAAAAGAGAACTACAAACTAGTAGAAGAATTTAGAGGAATAGTACAAGAATTAATAGAATAATATAAATTTAGTTAGTAAATGAGATAAATCTGAAATTATAGAGTATTAAAGTCATTTTTCGGGAGATGTAATATAAATTAAATTTAGAATTACTCAAAATTAGTTAAAGTTACAATGAATCAATTATAATAGTAAATAGATATATTGAAATACTTATTAATGTTGTTATATTTATTCTAATTTTTGACATATAATTTTTATAGATATTAATACCATATTTATTAGAAAAATAATAAGTATTTACATATAAGTATTATAAAATACAACTAGTTTAATGATTTTTTTATCTAAAATTCTTCACTTGCAAAATCTAAATTTTAATTTAGTTAAAACTGTCATTCCTAGAGACTAGAAATAGTTATATCAGCAGTTTACATATACAATTTTACTTGTTATGAAAAAAATATTGCTGAGGATTGATTAAATGTACTCTATGGGGGCTGTTATTGATGGGAGATATAAAGTTCGTGATATAATTCGAGGAGGAATGGGAGTAGTTTATGTTTGTGTTGAAGATGGTACAAACATTCCCGTTGCTTTAAAAACTTTCAGAGATGAAGACTTGGACGATTCTTCTGCCATAAATAGTTTTAAAAGAGAAGCCCTCAAATGGATTACTCTTGATACTCATCCTTATATCGTTAAAGCGAATTATTATGATGAGTATCAATACAGACCTCACATTGTAATGGAGTTAATTCCAAAAGATGAGGAAGGACGTAATGTGCTTTCTGATTTTGTATATGATGGTGTTCCGTATAAACAAATATTAGAATGGGGAATTCAATTTTGTATAGGAATGTCTTATGCTTATTCTAAAGGGATTGAAGCACATGCAGACATCAAACCGGATAATATTATGATTACTCTCGAAGGAAATATAAAAATAACTGATTTTGGTATAGCTAAATCAATCAAAAAAAAATCGAATAATAATTTAGATACAAATTTTTTATATAGTTGCGACGGATGTGGGGGTACTCTTCAGTGGGCGGCTCCTGAACAATTCGATGGATTTTGCAATGAAAAAAGTGACATATATGGCTTTGGGATTGTCTTATACCAACTCATTAGTGGAGGCAAAACTTTGGAAGAGTCTTTACCTTTCTACAGTGATAGTGATGATGTAGTTGAATGGGCAAATCTTCATAAATATGCATCTATCAAACCCCTTTCTCATGATTTATTCCCTATTATTAAAAAATGCTTAGAAAAAAATCCAGAACAACGTTATAAAAGTTTTAATGAACTAAAAGATTCTCTTGAAGAAAAATATCAAAAATTAACGGGAACCCCTATATCATTTCCCCCCAAAATAAAAAGTTTAGGGACTGTGGAACTGAGTAATAAAGGTATTGCTTTATTTAGACTTGGATTAAAAGAAGAAGCTAAGTCTGTTATAAAAAATGCTATTAATAAAAACCAAGGAAATTATTTTGCCCATCACGTTCTGGGTCGTATTTACGAATCAGAAGGAAAATTGAATAAAGCCAAAAAAAAATATTTTGAAGCTTTGAAATATGCTCCAAAACATACATTCAATAATATTCCTTTATTTGCCCACTCAAACAATAATTTAGGAAACATTTTTTTAAAAGAAGGAAACTGTGATGAGGCAATTAAATATTTTAAAACAGCAATTAGGTCAAGTAAAAACTATTATAGAGCTCATTATAATTTAGGAGTAGCTTATTCAACATGTAAAAAACCTCTAACTTTTGCTTTCAAGAAGTATTTAGATGCCATTAATATTAATCCAGATTATGCTGAGGCTTATGCAAACTTAGGAGTTGTAGCTTTTGATTTGAATTGGTTTGAATGTTCAGAGAGTGCCTATAAAAAAGCAATAAGAATTAAAAAAGATTATGCTGAAGCATATTTTAATTTAGGGAACTTATATTGGGTGCAAAATAGGCCACGCCATGCAATAAGGGCTTATCTAAACTTCATACGATATGCTGGGCCTAATTTAACCGATAAAGTTGAAGAAGCTGAAAATATTATATTTAATATAGCTAATCCAACTTAATGTCCATTTGTAATATATTAAAAAATTTATAAATACGTACTTAAACATAGTATAATCCAACAGGAAAATGTGTATAGTTAGGGGTGTGGAATAATGGTTGTAGGAGTTGAAAAGTTAGAGGAGGTTATGTACGGGATCATTCGCAGAGTTCCCGGAGTTTCTAGGACACAATTAGTCAAATTAGCCTATTTAATTGACAGAGAATCTTATGTCCAAAATGGGAAAACCTTGACAAGAATAAAATATGAAATGTATTTTTATGGTCCTTATTGTTCGGAGTTTGAAGATGCTTTAAGTGATCTTAAAAGTAAAGACATAATAATTGAGGATTTTGATGGAATGTCATACCAGATTTACCCGAATAAAGAGATGGATTATCATTTAAGTAGTGAAGAACGTAAAATAGTCTCTGAAAGGGTCAAATTTGCTAAAAATGAAGGTTTAATGAGATCTGCGGCTGCTATTAAAAGGCATGTTTATTCTTTACCAGAGGTAGATCAAGCTGAACCTTTTAAGCCTATTAACTTCAAATTAATTGAATGATAACATGGTTGAAGTTGAGTGGGTTTCTGAACAGTCTAAATTTTATGATACTTTAGAAGCTGCTTTAATTCAGGAAAGGATCATTTCTGATGCAATAGAAATTCTAGATAATAATGCTTTCATTGAATTTGGGTTATTCTCTTTTTTGGCTTATAGACTATTCCATCAACAAAAATACTATACTGAGAAAGAAAAGGAAAAGGATGATAAAGAAGGGCCTTTAAAACTTTCTAAGTTTAACTTAAATATTGTTGGATTGGATGGAAAGCCCAAAACAATTTTTTTACTTTCTACGGATAAAGATAAATTTTTAAATCCATATTTAGAAATTTTTATAAAAGATCCACTGGAATCCATTCCTAATGGTGATAAAAATCCTTCAAATTGTTTAATGTTTAATTTAATAAAATATAATGCAGCTTATTTGGGTCAAAATGGAATTAGTGTCACTAAAATGCCTGTTTCTAACTGTGAAGCTTGTTTTTCACGCCGTGAGCAAATGGAAAGATGGCTAAATGAAAACCCTGAAATAAATGATGTTCTGGGAGGGTGGTGGTTTTCATTAGATGTAGATCCGAATCATATTTCTACATTAGAAAAACTAGAAGAGGGTAAATCATGTTTAGGATGTGTCCAACATCGTGAACAAATAAAAAAGTGGCTGGATGAACATCCTGAAATTTGTCATGTTTTGGGTGGATGGGCATTCCCTTTTGATGTAAACCCTAAGTTTTTAGATGCTATAGAAAGTTTAGAAGGGGGAAATATGGATGCATCATATAATTATTTTTTATCATTGTATTTGAAAGAGAATTTAAAATTTGATAATTTTTTTCCTGATTCTCATCTCGCTGCTCCATTTAGATCTCATGAAGTAGATTGTTGCATGCTTAGTGATGAAAATACATTAATAATTGTTGAGAATAATGTTAGAATAGATAATGTTGAAAAAGACATTAAAACTAAGTTGTACAACGTTTGGTCGTTAAATAAGGTTTATGAACGGATAATAATGTTTTACATTTCATTTGGATATATAGAATCTGGTTCTCATATTAGCACTTTCATGGAATTTCAAGATATTAATACTCTTGAGAGGGGATCATTTGAATTAATTGAACTCCCTCCTATTTTTAAGAACTTAGAAGAAAATTTGGGCAACGTTACAAAAAAAGATTTAATAGATGCTTTCACATTATTTTTAGATAGTTTAAAAGAAAAAATTAATAATGTGATTTAATTTTTCTTGTTATTCTCTTTAGTGTGGCCTCCTCTGATTTTTTTTAATTTCTCAGTTTTTACTAAACTATAAATAGTATTAAATAACAATAATATTGTGGTAATAATATGTCTAGACCTATACCTTGTATAGCGGTGGAACTCCCATCACCACCATCCAAAAATAAAGTAACTAGAGATTTATCTAAAATCCCTCCTAAAACAGATCATAAAATAATAGAGGGATTTCAGGGTTACCCTTTTTATATGTTATTGTTATCAAGATTTACTGAAGACGAAAAATTTTTAGCTTATTTTACTAGTGAAAATTGGGGTTTATTGGATAATTTAAGTGGAGAAGACTGTCTATTTTTTCTTCCTTATCCTAAGAATATTTCTCCCAAAAAACTTGATTACACGAAAAAAAATTTGAGTGCTGAGGAGTATCAGGAGTTAATTAAAAATTCAACTGATCCAAACTGGTCTGTTAATTACGCGAAAATTTTAGGAATTAAAAGTAAGGAATTTCCTTGTCTTTTCATAGCTACTAACTTAGAGGATGAAAAAGGAATAGTTGTAAATATTCCAAAATGGGGAGATAGTGATTTAAATAAATTTTTTGATTATATTTTTGATGAAATGAGTGATTTAAATAATTTAAGCCATGATAATCGTTTGAAAAAAATTAACCATAAAATTTCAAATTATAAAAAAAAATATTTCATAACAACGCGTTTAGTTAAACTAAAAAAATCAGTAGAGGTTGAACTAGATTTTTACTCATTCATACCTGTAGTGAAATTTAAATTGAAATAGTTTTATAGACGCGCTTTTTCAGAAAATTAATTCTCATTTTTTCTATTAAATAATATTAATAGATGATCTTCATCACTAATTTAATTGAAATTGCAAAAATAATTTGATACACCCATCTTTTTAGGATTTCTGTGATGGGAACATTTTTAAACATTATTAATAGTATAAAATTATTAAGATATACTGTAAAAGGTGATTCGATGTCTATTGATCCAATATTGCCCTTATCTATATCATTAGCAGAAGGGAAACGTGCTTATGCTGTTTTCATAGGTTCAGGAATATCTAAAGAAGCAGGTATACCTACGGGGCTTGAAATTTTTTATGATACCATAGAGCTAATTTATAAAGGGAAAAAAAATGTGGAAAAAGTTGATGACAATGCAGTGTTAGAATGGTTTGAAAAAAGTGAATTTAAATATATGAATTATTCCACTATTCTTGAAGAGTTATGTAATACTAAATCAGAAAGAAAGAACTTTTTGGAACGATTTTTTCAAGGAAAAAAGCCTACAGACGCTCATAATGTAATCGCAGACATGGTTGAAAAAGGTTTGATTAAAGCAATTATTACGACAAATTTTGATAGGCTCATGGAATCAGCTTTAGAAGAAAGAGGGATTTCTCCAGATATAATATCTGATGAAACGGATATACTGAAAAAAACAGACAGAGAACATTCTAATTGCTGGATCCTTAAGCTTCATGGAGATTATAAAAATTCCAACATAAAAAACACTGAAAAAGAACTTGAAAAATTAAATGAAGAAATTGAAGAAATATTTATGGAAGTACTCAATAAGTATGGTGTTATTGTAATCGGTTATAGTGGTTCTGATGAAGGAGTAATGTCATGCTTTGAAAAAAGAATCAATCCAAGATATACTATGTACTGGTTATCTCGTAATTCTGTCAATGATGATGTGAAGACTTTAATAGAAAATCAAGATGGAAAAATAATCAAACGGAATTCAGCTGACGACTTTTTAAATGAATTATCACGAAAGACTCAGATATACCTAACTCACAAAAAAGGTGAAACTCCCGAATTTTTTATTCAGGAAATCAAGGATTTTATTAAAACGCAGAATTACATAGATCTAAATGAAACAATGAAAGAACAAATAAAGGTTATTAAAGCCCAATTCGTTGAACTTGTTGGAATAGCATATGATGAAAAAGATAACAAAACGATATCTCGGTTTAATGAATTTAATAGATATTTTGACCGATTAACATCTATAGGGCTAGTTTTAATAGAATATAACGAGTATATTGAAAACACAAAAACTGACTTTTTTGAAGAATTTCTTAAATTATTCGAAGAATTTTATTATTTACCAGATACAATCATGCATGAATTTTCAATATCAGGTAAAGTACATTATAATCCTAAAATTGTTTATATTGTCCGTTCATCGTTATATTACCTCTATCACTACTTGGGAGCTTACGCTCTGAAAAAAGAAAATTATAAAATCTGTAAAAAAATCATTGGTCATGGGATTTATTTGAAAAACATGAATTGGAAATTCTATTATTTTTGGCAAATTTTAAATAGCAGTAAGTCTGCTACCACCTTCGAAAAGCAAGAAAAACTTGCTAATTATTTTATAAAATCATATGATCAAAGTCCAAATGATAAAACATTTTTAAAAGAGTTTTTCAATTCAAAAAACGATTTTACTATGCACATATGTCAATTTAACTATATAATAACCCTTTTAGGTATTGAAATGGAGAAACGTTCAGGAACGAATATTACTTATGTTTACCCTTTCTTTGCTACTTATCTAACAAAAGGTTACATAAAAAGATTCTTAATGAAAATGAAAGAAGATGATGATTTACTTGAAACCCTAGCAAATTTGTTTAGATCAGATATAAACGAATTTAAGAACGATAAATATCCGTTACTATGCAATGAAATAATAAAAAAAATTTCATACCAAGCTTTAGGTCATGGAGGTTATCGAATGGAATATAAATCAGAAGTAGAAGATTGCGGGCCTTTTGGAGATTAAAACCTGCTTTATTTTTAAACAATAATAAAATTAAACCCATAAAATGTCATGTATCCCAATAATAACTATATTTGATCATTTATAATACATAAATAGTAGTTTATGGTTTTTGTAGATGTAATAGCGTTGTTAGATGAAAATAAGACAACTTTGAGGCATCCTCAAAAGAACCTATCATTAATTCTAATTGCTTTTCCATAAATTTGATTTATATTTTATTTACATTTGTTGCATGTTAGAAATCCATTCACTTCCTCGAATAGCTCTTGGAGCATCTGGGCCTAATTCGCGTATAAAAGGTGATGCTCTTGAGTAAAAATTTCCCCTTCTTGTTTTTATAATCGCACTTGAAAAAAAATCATGAGCTAAATGACTTGGTAATCTGCTATAACTTGAGATTACTAAAGTATTTCTCGTTCTTGTAAGTCCTACATAGAATAGTCTTCTTTGTTCTTCAAGTTGTATTTGATGTTCTTCGTCAGATAAATCAGGTTTGCTAAATGGCATTAATCGTTCAATGCAACTACACATTATTACCATATCTGCTGTTAAACCCTTAGATTTATATAAACTCATAACACGTACATAATCCACATCAGTAGGCAGTTCTGGTTGAAGTATACGTGTTTTTAATTCCTCATAAATTTCAAGAGGAGAAGATTTTTCATCAAAATCCATTAAAATTTTTCTAAAAGGTTCTGCCCATGATTCTTCTACAGGAAATATTTCATCAATCAGTTTACTGCCTTTTAAGCAATTTAACTCATTTATCCTCTCATTTAATTCTTCATAACTTCTAATTATATAATGTATATTGGGAATTTTTATATCACCATTAATCACTTGTTCAATGGCGGTTTTAGGTGTTTCATTCTCAGTATAACAATAATTTAAAAGATTTCTGTAAGAACGTGCTTTAAGCCCCTGACTCCCAAATCCAAGCCAGCAGCGTAAAGCTACTTTGTCTTCAGGATAAGCTAACAGAGTAAGAAGTGTAAAGGCTTTTTTATGTTGGGATTTTTCGTTTTTTGAAACATCGCCCTCTTTGAGTTCTTTTTCTGTAAAAAAACTCTGAGCTTTTATACCTATTTCATTAAGTTTATCACTAATCATATAACCTATAAGATTTCGGGGAGCTAAGACTAAAATTTCACTCATGTCAACAGATTCATCATTTATTTTCTTTTTAATGAATTTAACAATACCTTCAACCTCTTCATCCAAACTATTCCATTGAACAATACTTATTTCTCCCTCATGCTCTTTAGGAGTAGGTTGAAGATATTTAGGAAAATATCTAATATTATTATGGCTAATTACTGCTTGAGAAAGATTAATCACTTTTTCTGGACATCTCCAACACTTATTTAGAGATTTATAATTCCCATCACATGTTTCATCAGTATATTCCCGGATTCCCTCAGGATGTGCATGACGCATTGTTTCAAAAATTGATTGATCATCATCACCTATTATCATTACAGAAGCTCCGTTACTAGCTAAAAGATCGATAAGCCTCTGTTCGGCCTTATTCAAATCCTGATATTCATCTACGAATATATAATCAAAACGTTCTAATTCTTCAGAAGAAGGATTATCTCGAAGATATTCATATGTTTCTTTAACAATCTCTTCAATGATCATGGCATCATGAAATCCAAGCCACTCATATAATTTTTCTTCAAACTCAAGATCATCCTCTTCAGGCCAACCAGGTTCATCTGATTGTAATCTCGCCCAAGCAGCTTCAAATGCTTTTAATTTTTTATCAAGTGGCCTTATTTGCCCTAAACCAAGCTCACTCAGGTCTTGAAGCATAAATCTCTTTTCAAAGTCAAGTAAAGTCCTTGTATCTCTCCCAATTGAATCTAAAACGCCTTCTCGATTTAAAACAGAAAAACAAAAGGAATGGAGGGTTCTAGTAATGATTCTTTCTGTTCCTTCAACTTCCAATTCTAAAAGTTCATTCTTTATATCTGAAGCTGCCGTTCTAGAAAATGTTACTACTAACATCCTAGAAGGATTTTTTCCCTCTTCTAAAAGTCTTTGAACCCTTCTCTTGAGAGCAAAAGATTTACCAGTGCCGGGACCTGCTATAACACTCATCTTCGGATCTTCACATTCAACAATGTCGAATACTTCTTCTCCTTTGATGTCGTCCATCCAAGTCATTGAATTTAATAGGTCAAGACTTTCAACATACCCTAATGAACCATCACAACTGCTACAAACATAATCACTCGCAGATTCTCCTTCTGGAAGTTCATAGTACTTTTTACATTTTCTACAGAAATACCCCATTCTACCACCCCTATATGTAATCTTTCAATAAAAATTTGTAATAATCAACCTTAACTTTTTCTATATTCAAAAGTTAGAAATAGTGAGAAATTTCTTCAGGACAAGGAACAGCAACTAGTAGAATCTTTAAGTTACCAGTCCATAGAATCGATGGGTCTGGATTGGTTGCATTAACAATACAATTAAACCCCCTGGATCCATCCCCCAAATCCTTGCATTGAGGCCTAAATGTTATTAACGCTATACATATGTAACGATAATTCCTATGGAATATTCATGTTGGAAAAATGGCAGATGAAAAGTAAAGGAAAAACTTTAAAGAAGTTTAAATTTAGAAGCAGTGTTTGTTATAGAAATAGAAAAGGAGTAATGAGAAAATCTTATTTTAATTTTATAACCTTCAAAATATAATTGATATCCTCAAAACGCATTATTAAGAGGATAATTGCGATTAAAAATATACAATAAGCAAGATTAATAACTCCTTCCCCAAGAAAATTTAAGTCAATTGATAAATTAGGGAAGGGAATAGTAGTATAATTGTTTATGAAGTCCGAAAGTGGAAAAAACAAAAAAGTATCCAATAAATGTGAAAGTGTGAGTTTACCATCTGATATTTTTAGAAAATATCCAAAAAATAGAACAATCTCATTAAAAAAGAATATGGCAGCAGGAATAATGAAGGGATCGTATTCTTTTTCTTCCGCTTCCTCAAAATTACCTTCTATTTCTTTTTTTACTCCTTTTTTCAGTTCTTCTATTTTTTCTTCATCTAAAATATTAGTCAAGTCGTCTTCGGGGAAATCAGTAAGAGAATTTTCAAGTTTAATTGCATTAGCATGCTCATAAGCAAGTAATATTGCAGTGAGTCCTCCAACAAAACAACTTTCAATAAGGGGACCTAATAAATCAGGAGACATTTAACTCTATGAAAATTAAACCTTCTCTGCTTTGGATAGGTACTGATCAAAAATTTTGTTAAATTTTGTTAAGGTATCATCCCAAGCATTTCGAACAGCTATGCATGTTTTGTATTTTTTATTATCAAGATGTCGATCCTCTAAAAAGATATTTTTCCCTATTAACATTCCGTGGAACTTTGGGCGAAAACCTAGTTTAAAATAGTTTATTTTACCGGAATAGTTTTTTAATAATTCGTCAATCTCTGTGTGAGGGGTTCGAGTGTCGTTTCCAGAGATGATATCAACAATCGCGCCTTGATCTAATACTTTTTGAACAAATTTGTAAGTATTTGGACTAAATTCTCCACAAATTACTTTAACATGATCATTTGGCCTTAGATCTTCAGCTAAAATATCCCTAGCTACTTCTCCCTGATTTATGCCATCTTTGTAATGTCTTAATCTCAGTGCAGATTCTCCAAGAGGAGAAGATCTTACTGGAGTCATTACTGCAGATGTAACTGCTGACATCATTGAAATCGCCCTCATTAATAACTAATTCCTTAAAAATACCGTTTTAATTATTATAATTAATTCTAACTACTTCTAACTGTATATTACTAATATTATTATTATTATATAAATTTTCCTACAAAAAATAAATTTATATGAATCTTTACAACAACTTAACTTCATTGTAATGCTCTTTTAAATCATTATTTAATATTTCAGTATAAATTTGGGTTGTATTTAAGGATTCGTGACCTAATAATTGCTGAACTGCCCCAATATCATTGCTTTTAGTTAGGTAATGTGTTGCGAAACTATGCCTTAAATATGTTTTGGGGTTAATGTATTCATTGACAGATTTTTAACATTTCTTTTGATCAAATAACAAAATTATATTTTTCATACAATTCAAACAAGAATTTTAACCTTTTAACTTCATTGCTAAATTTTTTACGACCATAACATGAATCTACCGCTTTGTCTAAGTCTTTATGTGCCTTTACTAATCCTGTTGGCATTGAAGTAGGGTCATATAAGTCAGCCAAAGAACTATCTGGATATTCATCTCTAACTTTGAGAATTTTTTCAGCTTTTAATTTAACCAAACTAAGTTGCTTTTTAGTTGGTTTACCTGGCCACGGGAAATTGTTGTAAACTATAGAACCCGAATACCTATAATCACCTTTAAGTCTACCTGCAGTATACCTCATCCAAGTCATGTGCATAATTGATGATAAAACACCGAAATGGTATAAATTTGCATCTGGAATGAATGTAATGCTACTATCAATAATATTTTCTTTAGAAAAAAAAGCTAAAGGGACATATTTTCTATTCTCTGAAGTAGTACGAGGCAATAATATGAAATCACTATCTGGTTGACGTAACTCCGCAAATTCGGTAGGAGTATCAGCATTTTCTCTAGTTTTTTTCTTTTTGCTTTTCAATCTAAATTCTCTTACAGCCTTAACCCTATCATAAACTTCGGGCATTTGTCTTAATTCATTTGGATTAACATCTTTCAACCACAGAACCCAACGATTTTTATGATTAATAAAGTTTTGACCACCTAACATTGGTTTAATGAATTCCTCAGATTTTGGCTCTTTTTCTATTAACTTATTTTTCTCAATATCATCTAAAGTAAAATTACCACCATCAACAAACTTACTGCCAAAAATCATTTTTGGAACATCACAAAGGGGTTTAGACCTCTTCAAAATTACTAAATCATCACCCTCAACTAGATATGGGTTAATATTTTTAACTTTTAATTCGTGAGCTTCTGAAGTTGGACTGTCATATTCATATAATAACTTTTTATTAGTATCAAAGCAGGCTAAACCAATAATAACAACATAAACACCTGCTTTTCCTTTAGCTTCATTAGTCCATTTAAAGGTCCTATGTGCGAAATGAATTTTAATCGAATAATTGTTTAGTAGCTCATTCCATAGAATGCCTACTTGTTCCCCCTGTGATATTGAATTAGTAGAAACAAATGCTACCTTAATTTCAGAACCTTGGATATATTGAGCCGCTCTTATGTACCATGCAGTCACATAATCCAGATTTTTATGACTTTTTACACCCTTAAAAACAATAGCCATGTCCTCTTTTTGTTCGTCAGATTGCAGATGTTTACCTGCAAAAGGAGGATTCCCAAGGATATATGATAAATCCTTTTGTGATATCACATTATTCCAATCAATTAGCAGAGCATTATCATTTATAATATTTGCACTCTTTTTAAGAGGTAAACGAGTATAATATTCTCCAAATGCTTCAGAAACCTTCATATTCATTTGGTGATCAATCATCCACATGGCTACTTCAGCTATACGGGCCGGGAACTCTTCAAGTTCGATGCCATAAAAAAAATCCACATCTATACGGCAAATTTTCTTTATATTAAAGGATTGTTGAGTTAAGCCATCAACACCCCTATAAATCTTTTTAAGTATCTCAATCTCTAAAAGACGTAACTCTCTATAAGTAATTATTAAAAAATTCCCACATCCACACGCAGGGTCCAAAAATCTTAAGTTAGATAATTCATCATGGAATGACTCTAATTTTTTGCTATTATTTTTTACTTTATGAAATTTATCCCATAATTGATCTAAAAATAATGGTTTTATTAGCTTTAAAATATTCTTTTCAGACGTATAATGAGCCCCTAAGTTCCTTCTAGTCTCAGGATCCATCACAGATTGGAACAATGAACCAAAAATAGCAGGGGATATTTGACTCCAATCCAAACGACTACATTCAAGTAATATTTCCCTCATTTCACTATCAAATGATGCAAATGGTAAATTTTCGGCAAAAAGCTTACCATTTATATATGGAAATGAATTTAAAGTTTCATCAAGATTTTTAAGCCGCTTATCTTCAGGTATGTTCAAAATTTGGAATAAATGAGCCAACTTATCAGCAAGATCACTACCATCTTGATTGGTTTTTGTATCTATAAACTGTAAGAAAAGGTCTCTCTCAAAAATACTAGTGTCATCTGCAAACATGCAAAAAAGCAGTCGAATAATATAAACATCTAAATAAGGGCTTTCATAACCTATTTCTTTAAGTTTATCATGCAATTTACCCATTAATTCAGCTGCTTCAATGTTTACAGGATCTTCTTCTTTATATTCCCTTCTTTGGTATCCTGCTACTTCTGCAAATAGATGTACATTGCTCACTAATTCTTTTAGTTCAAATTCTTTATAATTTTCAGTGGGGTTTTCATTTAGCAAATTATAAAGCCTAAAACGAGCAAAATCAGAAACTAATACATATTTGGGTAATTCTTCATCAGAAATACCCGGAAAATAATCTATTGCCTGACCATAAGCCGTATCTAAATTTTCACCTTTGGACTTATGCTCAACTAATATCATTTTAGGCCAAAATAAGTCAATGTAACCAGTTCTACCATCTATTTTAGTTACTTGTTTTTCAAAATATGCAAAGCGGTGCCTACGAACATCAAAAACATCAAAAAAATCATTCCAAAACGACTGAGCTTCTGCTTTTTCCCTAGTCTCATGTTCCCATTCTTTGGAAAATTCAACTGATCTATGTTTAATTTCATTCCAGCTTAAAGTAGGCATTAATATCACGTTTTAAGGTAACAATGTATGTTAATGTAGTAATTTGTAATGTTAAAAACTTATTGATTTTTATTTTTTCCAAGATATTCTACTATTGCTTGGCGGATGTGGAAACTCATAGGATTATAACTCTTTTCTGATAATTCCCTTAATTCTTTTAACATCTTAGGTGGCAACTTGATAGTAATCTGTTCCATTTGTTGTTTTGATTTAGGTCTTCCTCTTTTCTTAGGTTCGGACATAGTTTCACCTGTTGAGTATATTTTTGGTAGTTTATAAAAGTTTTTTAGACATTTAATATATATTTTTTAAACTTCGTTATATGTAGGTTTAACGAAGTTCACTAATAATGTTGATACGGTCAAACAGAACTATAATTAATTAAAGACACATTTTAAAGAGTTTTCTAGTTTATGTTTTTAATTCATAAATTTAAAATTTATATAAAAAGCAAAGTTGAAGGGCGTAAATCCTATAAAATTAGGCTATTTTTCAGTGGTTAATGGGTTGATTTATTTTCCATATGCCCAAAATAGGCTGAAATTGATTGTAATATCTGGTCCTAGGTGTGATGCTACGTTTCAGGTATTTAATTAATTGTTGCCACAATCTTTTCCATTACAACAGCATTATTAGAATGCCCTACAACCTCAAATACCTTACCATTCTTTTCAAACAGGAAAACAGTTACTTCAATACCACTTTTTGTTCTGTAAACTTTATAGTACGTACCTGAAGCAGATTTCTCTTCAACTAAATAATAGTCCTCTGAAATCATTGCATTTTCTTCAGCTTGTACACTAGTACTCATAAGCTCTACACCTACTTCCATATCCCCTTTGTCAATTGCGACCATCGTCGTTCCAGAACCTGGACTGACTGTCCAGGATGATGGATATTGAAATGACATTGCAGTACCAGAATATGTTGCAGAGGATGTGGTAATGTCAGAAGATAACATTCCACTTATTCCAATTATCAAAATTATGCCTATACAACAACCACAAAGACCCATCACAGTTTTACTTCTACCACTTTGTTTATTAAACCAATCCATGGGGTTCCCTTTAGAAGCCCCTCTAGGTGAGGTGTGGGGTTTTCCTGTTGTGAGTGGTTGTTTTTGGGGTTTCTCTTGTTCTTGTGTGGGCTTTACGGCCTCTTTAATGTCTTCAATGCCCTCAACACTTTCTGAATATGTTAATTTTCCACCACATTCACATTCCTCTGCAAAATCATCTATTGATTCTCCAGGCTGTAGTTCATAATATCCACTACATTTATCGCAGCTAAGGAAACCACCTTCAAGTGATTTTTTAAGTGTCTTATGATATTTTTTTTTATCTCCTATCAAGCGAGTTCCATCCCTAAAACCATATTCAAGTACTTCAGCCCCACAGTCTGGGCAATAGTCCCCTTTAATGTTTTTAATATTATTACATTCCACGTTAGAGCACTGTCTTGTTTTCATAGGAATCCCTATTATTATTAATCTAACTAATATTATTTAGTCATTAACTCTTCCACCAGTTAAAAATTCACCAACAACCCTGGAAATTGTCACTTTTTTGTCACTTTCAGTCATGGAAATTTAAATTCCCTGTTTTGTAACTTTTTCTAGGTGGTAAAAATTGAAAGTTTCGGAAAAACTTTGGACTAAAAATAAGGGAATTTTTGAAAAGTTGTCAGGAAAATGTCAGTCTGCTGTCAGTTATGTCAGGAAATAAATTTTATTTCAGATCACTTTTTTATCAATTTCTTATTTTTTTAGTTATGAAAAAGTGAATAGTGTAAAGAAAAAATAAGTTTTTGTAAAAGTCATGTAACGAAACACTGCAATTATACTGCAACTTTACTGCAACTTTTTCTGCCATGGCCACCCGGGTTTAGTATTTTTTTCATTAGTTATTCTACCCTTATGGCTTTATTGTGAATATAGTCTATAGCATCGTTTAGCTTATGGAGGATGATATCTCGGTCATCATATTCTGGTAAAGTCCCATCATCATTCAAGTTCTCTTCTTCACTATGTGTTGACATGTTAACGCTACTTTCAATCTGTTTAATCCATCATTTGTTTGGCTCATAAAGTCTGGAGGTGATATTTACCGACATCGATAATTAGGGAGTGGGAGTACCATTAGCAGTATCATAAACTCAATATTATCCTAAATATTACCTTCGTTTAATCACCCCATATCCATCTTTAGCAGGTTTAGCATTACTTAATTGAGATAAATAATCTTCAGAATCGCTAATAGGAATATTTTGCTTTGTTGGAACTTTTTCAATGGGAGTTTCATTAGTATCTATAACACGCCATAGGCCGGGGCTTATATATTTAATTAAATTTAGATCTTCTAATTCGTCAAGGGCATTTTCAGTGTTTTGGCCTTTTAAGTGAGTTATTTTTTCAAATTGACTAGTTGAGATGATTCTGCCTTGATAGTTTTCTTTTACTAACAATGAGTAAATTTTATTTTTTTCTACTTTTTTATTCTTTAATTCAGTAATTGTCATCTCAGGGGCCTTTTTATAATAATAAGTATCATATCGGCCCTCATCAACTCTTATTAAAATACTAATAGCTTCTAAAGTGTCAACATGACTGCGATGAGTTCTTGGATCTTTTAGATTGGATTCTTTTCTCATCACATTCGCAAGATCCCTAAAAGAAACCATGTCTCCTTCAGAATAAGTCATTTTCAAATGTTCAATTAAAAAATAATCTGGTGATTTAAGATTTGTGTGTGCAGCTGAAGATCCATAGAAACTATCCATGTCCTGGTTAACATAGCCTTCCACCTTGTTATCTCGAAGGTGTTTTTTTATTGCAATGTCTAACTCTAAACCAGCGTAACTATAATAATGACCATCATATTTCGTTTTAACAAACTTTTTAAAGTCATTAACTACTTCTGGTGAGGGCATACGGGTACTAAATTGTGTTTTTTGCTTCGTTTTGGTGTCTTTTTCATGGACTTTGACAGGTTCCTGTTTAGTCATAGGCCCCCCTCAAATTACAAAGAAGTTTAACACATTTTTGCAGGTTTACAGAGAAGTTTGTCAGAAGTTTGTCAGAAGTTTCACAGATCTTTGTTGTAGTAAGTAAGTAGTAAGTAAGTAAGTTAAGTAGTAAGTAGTAAGTAGTATAGTAAGGAAGGTAGTAATGGACAAAAGAGGCCCTTTCCTCTGTTTTATCAGTTTTGGCATGATGTTTTCTAGGACACATTTTTACAAAACATTCCTGCACACACAGAAATCCGTTAAACTTTTTTGTAAAGAGACCTATGACCAATTCAGGGAATGTTTTCCAAAATTGTTTATGTGATAATAACCAATCTATCCTTACAGGGGCCCGCTCAAACCCCTTCTTTTCTTTTTCATCAACCAATAGCATCACCTTTTTTAATGGCCACTTCCTTCAGTATCCCTATGCATATTAACTGCAGCTTTTTTCTCCAGGGGTGGGATAGAATCAAGCCCACGGGGTTCAACTCTTCCAGGGCCACTACCCACCTGGATCCCCTCATCGTGTAAGAAATCCTTAATCAATTCCAAGGGTATGGGTGGATCAGGATGGTCCCGGAATTGATTATAAGCATTTTTTAAAACAGTGTTAAACTCCTCTGACATCGTTATTACCTTCTAGTTCGTTTTTCACCGCTTTTTGAACAAATTCTGATACACTTTCAAATTCTCCATTTTTGACTTTATCGTCTATCTCAACCAAGACTTCAAGGTCAAGGGTTACAGTTTTAGCAATTTTCATGACTTATGCACCTCCAATGACTGTTTTTATAGTAACTGTTATATCCTCAAAAATGAATATACGAAAATAGAATTTTAATTGATAATATCAAAAACAATAGTTTCAGAGGATTTAAATGGGAAGAAAAGGCCATGAAATTAATGAAAAAATTAAAAATAAATTAAATGATAACACAATAACCGAATTAACATATAAGGAATTATATGATTCAATTAAAAATGAATATTTCAAAGATTTAGATTATAGCAAGTATAAATATAGTTTTATAAGACATTTAAATGGATTTTTAAATTCTGGTGAAATAGAAATAACAGGATATGTTGTTGATGAAAATAGGAAGAAAGAACAAAGCTTTATTCCAGATCATATTCTATTAAAATGGAATGAAAGAAAAACTCGCCCTGAGATTCAAAACTTATTAAATAAAATGGCAGATGACAATGAGGCATATAAAACAATAAGAGATAAATTCAGAGATCGAGTAGGAGACCTATATCAATTTCATAAAATTAGATGGAATTTTCTAAAAAAAGAGACAGTTGAAGTTTCTTTAATTGAATTTAAGAATTATTTATCTAGTTTTCCTAGTTCCATTTATGCTGAAGAGTTTGTGCAAGACATGTCATCACAACTAAAAAAGGATTACACTAATTGGTATTATGGGGATCCTAACGTGAGTTATAACATTGCAGATGAAGTAGGGGTATTAGTTGATGAATTAAAGACGAAAATAGAAAAAGAAATTATTGAAGCAAACATCAATGAGTTTGTAAATGAGACAATTGACGAGAATAGAGGTAAAATCAGTGATGAAGAAATAGATAAAATTATTGATGAAAATATCGAGGGAATTACTAATGAAAGTATTGATGAAGATTTAGCTCATGAGTTGGAGGAACTTCTTTTCATTATAGTGAGAAGGTGGATTGTAATTGATAATTACGGCCCCACAACAAACAAATTCACAAAAGTGTTCCTAACTAATTCTTATCCAGAAAATTTCAATGATAGTTTTTGGGGAGAAATAAAGGATTATTCTGATATTGAAGCTTCAATAAAAAATGCTACTATTCTAAGTAAAAGTAGAATGGACGAGATCTTATTTATGAAATTAAACATATGTCATTCCTGGAAAGATAAAACAGAGTTTTTATGTGAAGAAGGATTTAAATATACGGAAAAAGGAATAAAAAATCCTGATTTTCATTTTGAGAGCATGATAGACATTATATCCACATATCCTGATGAAGAAAAGAAAATTTTAATGAGTATTTTAGCTAAGGGACTGAGTGATGAACTGGGTTCTATTAACGTCTTTGCCGAATTTTTTAAAAAGATGAGCTCAATAAATTACCCTGAAAGACTGAATAATGTTTTAGGAATTGTATCTGAAAATCCGAAAACAGTTAGCTATGATGAACTTAGAAAAGTCAAAGAAGATCTTCTGATAAAAGATCAATATATTAAGCACGTAAAAAAGCTTTTTAGTGATAAAGCAAAATTAGAAAGACTTGAATAATGATTTTATTCACCATTTGTTTGTTTTTCCACCATGGCCTTCACCATTGCTTCTAATTTCTCAATTTTTTTATCTCTCTTTTTATCCCCTTCTTCCATTTTCTTTTCTAGTTTAGCTATTTTTTCATCTTTAATTTCAGATTCCTTTTTTAATTGTTCTATAGCTTCCTGATTTTCTTCCATTGTTATGTTGTCATTAACAGCCAAAGAAGGTAGAGCTTTACGATAATTAGCTTTAAGGGCAGCATAATTATTAGGATCTATGTAATGTTCCAGTACATCACCTGTTTTTTGCCCCATTAGATATTTAGTGTCTTCTGCATTAAATCCAGCTTTAAATCTCAGCTGGTTTGAGAACCATTTCCTTAATTTATGTGTTCGGAAATAATTCCGTTTTTTTCCATCTACTTCAATTTTTGGGAAGATTTTCTTTCCATTATGCATCCGAATAACATAAGTTTTAACCATATTAGGGCATAATCTTCTTTCTTCCAAACTAAGCTTTTCTCTGTCATTTTTAGCTAAACGTGAGGTTTCTTTTAAGAATATTGGAGCTTTTATTTGTAAAAGTTCTTCTTCCCTAGATTCTAAAAGTAATGCAATGTTCTTGAGAACTTCAGGTCCTGCAAAAGTATAAAATTCACCATTTGTCTTTTTCCTACGTAAATCAAAGCATCCAATTAAATTGTTGTCTGTTTTTGCTCGGTGGATTGCCTCTTTAATAGTTAAATCTTCTATTATGGACAAGTTTTCCCCACGTTCACTAACTGCATAAACGAAGTCTTCAACATCTAAAAGTAAAACATCACTTATAGACAAACCAGTTTGAGCCTGAGTTAAAAAGACAACTTGATAAACAGTAGTAGAATGTTTGATAGCCATTCTAATGTCATCAACCTTTAAAGCATATTTGGCATCTTCTAAAACCTTTTTTTTAGGGATTTCAATTTCTGGTGTGGGTCTTAGTTTAAAAGCATGCAAAAATGATAATATTCTGCCTATGTTTGCTTTGATAGTAAGATAAGTGTATTCCTGTTCTTCTATGAGGTATGAAACATAATCATCTAAATATTCTGTCAGTCTCATGTCGAACTCTGCAGCCCTATTCCGTAGATCTTCACGGTGTATGTCATGAAGTTCGGTCGGACTTTTCCCAATGAAACTGCAGAAGAGTTTAAGAGTAAATACGTAGTTTTTCAGAGTTCCAACACTTCTTCCTTTCTTTTTAACAACAAATTTTTTGAATATTGGATCGTTCTCGATATCTTCAAAGGTGAAATTTACAGGCATATGATGATCTCCTATCTAATGATTGATCACCGTAATATAAATACGTGTCTTTAACAACTACAGTCTACTTAAAATTTGACCCCCCTCGGACCTGAATAGGTAAAAACCATCGGAATAAAAATCATTCCCCCACTAAATAAATGTAAAAAATAAACTGTAAAATTCTTTAAAAAACGATTATTGAAGGTAAAATAAAAAATAAATGTAAATAATAGGATTTGTTAACAAAAAGCGTACGGAAGTAAAAGAGAACAGAAGTTAACAGAAAGAATTAGGATGGAAGTTAAATAGGAATAGTCTGATTTTAACTAGAGATCATCTATCCCCCATCTGCTCTCCATGATATCTCTCATTTTTTAATGTTTTCCCGGGCCCATTTGGCACCGGCTTCCAGTATTTCCAGGTTGGCTGGTACCAGTTTGGGTTTTCGGCGGAAGGTGTGCTCTACTGCTTCGGTAAAAACATGTTTTGGAAGATCGGTTAATCCCAATTCCATTATAACTCCCAGCATGGCTGTGTTAGCTGCTCTTTTCACACCATGTTCCTTAGCTATCTTACGGGCAGGTATGGGCAGGGTTCTAAGTCCTTCAGGGGATTCAAAATCACCAAT
>Ga0209639_1001082_pt1 | contig 30609 bp, 31 predicted proteins | sample EPASupsiteHSE605_FD_187268 | JGI IMG/M metagenome (GOLD analysis project Ga0209639, IMG submission 187268) | Bioremediated contaminated groundwater from EPA Superfund site, New Mexico - Sample HSE6-05 (SPAdes) (version 2) | ecosystem: Environmental > Aquatic > Deep subsurface > Groundwater >... | reverse complement strand
CATCTGAGTCACCTGGGTCATCTGGGTTTTCTGGATATTCATGTTCTCCGGCTAGTCTGCTAGTAATCTCGTTGATTTCGTTGATAATATCCTTGTCCAAACGTTTGCGGAAATGGGTCATGAGTGAATGATTGAACGGCGGTTTATCTACAAATGCACTTAGGCCAATGAAATATTGCATGTACGGATTTTCTGTGATCTCTTCGACCGTGTCACGGTCAGATAATGATTTCACATTTTGAATGATCAGAGATCCGAGTGCCAAACGCACCGAATAGGCTTTTTGTCCGCGACTGACAGGAAAACTTCTGGCATACTTCTTCTCAACTTCGGCCCAGGGGATCATTAATGCGAGCTTACACCATTTATTGTCCGGGTTTAAGTTCCCGCCAAAAGGCAGAAAGAATTCGTGCGGAAATGTAATCTGCTGTTCGGTAGGTTTGTACATGAAAACACGCTCCCAAGTGCAAGGTTTTTTAACATAATATTTATGTTTACATGTACTATTTTACCAAAAATCGGGGTTAAAACCCAGTGTTTATGCTGATTTTACCGTTATTCAGCAGCCCCTATTTACTTGTATAGACAATAGAATGGAATGAGGATATTATTCCAGGCTAAGAACTGCAAGCACAATCGGTATGAAAGAAAAATTTAAGGAGGATGATTTGAAGTGGTGGATTTGAAAGTCCTGACTCAAGCAATGTCCGATTTGGACGAAGACGTGCTAAACAAGGCTATTGATGAAGTACTAAGTAAAGACGACAACGCCGCAGAAGCTCAAGAAGTTGTTAAAGCTTGTCAGCAAGGTATGACACTCGTAGGTGAACGCTATGATTCGGGCGAGTACTTTATCGGAGACTTGGTCTTTGCCGGGGAAGTGTTGCAAAGTGTAATGGACAAGCTCAAACCGGCTTTAAGTGCAGGTTCCTCCGCAAAAGGCGGAAAGATAGTTTTAGCTACAGTTTTTGGAGATCTTCATGACATAGGCAAAAATATATTCAGATCCATGGTTGAAGCCGCGAGTTTTGAGGTGATCGACCTCGGAATTAATGTTCCGGTTAATCAGATCGTGGACAAGGTTAAAGAAGTTAACCCTGATATTGTGGGCTTAAGCGGTGTACTGACTTTGGCGCTGGATAGTATGAAAGAAACAGTTAATGCGCTTAATGAAGCAGGCCTTAGAAATTCAGTTAAGGTTATTATCGGCGGAGTACCCGTTAATGAGAATGTATGTAAAAGCATAGGTGCCGATGCCTTTTCGACAAACGCAGCTGAAGGTGTAAAAATATGCCAGAGATGGGTGGGTTGATCAATGAGTGAAGTTATGAATCTATATCAAGAACGTTTGGACCGTGTCTTTAAGACCTTGAGGCTGGAACAAGCAGACCGCGTTCCGGTGCTGGCTACTTACGGAACTTGGAGTTCTTACTTTGCAGGGTATACCGATGCAGAAACCAATTGGGATACGGATAAATGCGGTAAAGCCCTAATGAAAGTGGCAGATGAGCTTTCAGTAGATATGATTCATATGATCTATAACAGGCCCGGCGGCGTGTATCAGGCGTTGGGGAGCAGAGCATTCCACTACTTAAGTGACAGCAATATTGTCCAGTATTCTGACGAGTCTGCCCAAATAATGAAAGATGATGAATATCCCGAATTTACCAAAGATCCGTTCAGGTTTTTGGTAGAGAAGGTCTTGCCGCGAAAATACGCCGAACTGGCCAAGGATTCTCCGATGAAGGATTTAGCATTTGCCAAAGGCGCCATGAAGTTTGGAATGTATGGCGGCCAAAAGGGGGCCATTGAGGGTTCACTTGCCGCGCAGCACGGAATGCCCTTGTTATTTGACGGCATTATCTTACACCCAATGGATTGGATTGCTGATTTCTTCCGGGGCATTAAAGGCGTATTCATGGATATTCGCCGTCGTCCGGCGGAATTGGCCGAGGCTATCCAGGCGTTTACCCCGTTGGTGATCAGGCTTGGCATGGGCCAGGTGCACATGGGGCCACCGAAACCAAACCCCAAAGTTCTTCTTTTTCCGCTGCATTTACCTACGATGCTGAAAGTAGCGGACTTCGACAAGTATTACTGGCCGTCGTTTAAAATGATCATGGAATTTTTCGCTGCCCATAATGTCTATGTAATACCGTTCTACGAAGGCGATTGGTCACGTTATTACAATCATCTTCAAGAGCTTCCAGCCAAGAAAACAGGGGGCTGGTTCGAACATGGCGATCCTAAAGAGATTAAAGATAAACTCAAAGACACCATGTGCGTCATCGGACTTTTCCCTGCTACGTTGCTGCAATATGGGACCAAGGAAGAATGTATTGCCAAAGCGAAAGAATTATTGGATAATCTGGCACCTGGCGGAGGATACATTTTTGGTACCGATAAGGAACTTCTTGCACCAGCGGATGGCAAGGCGGAAAACATTATTGCCGTAAATAAGTTTGTCATGGAATATGGTATTTATAAATAGAGGAGGTGCTTCACGATGGAAGAACAATTGTTGATCTCTTGGAGTGATATCGTTAAAGAGCATCCGGAGCTCGCAGATAAAGATCCTGCGATGGGCATGAATTGGGATATCGGGCAGGAAATGATTTTTGCCTATGTAACTTTCCTGGCGCTCTTTTAAAGCAAAGAGAATAAGGAAGACTAAACAAAACAACCGGGTTTAAACCCGGTTGTTTTGTTTAAGTGCGCCCGGCATGGGCAACAACTCGGCGGTGAGAGTCCGCTGCACGCTTGGTAGTAGGAAGTGCTAGCCGAACGGCAAGGGTGTCCATCGAGAGGTGGAATCTAAAGGAAGCCGTAAGCAAAGTCCTGAACCGACGAACAGAAACCGCATATAAGGCTGAATCAGGGTGGACGAGTTTGCTTAATAAAACAAAGTCCAATACTACCCGAACCCTGTACAGTAAATGCGGCGGTTACATGGGATGAAGGTTGTTGTTCTTACCCGGGGAGATCTCATACCACGCTCCCGACAAGAGGGACGCATTCGACGACCCACAGGAGCAAACCGCGCAGTGATGTGTAGCTGAGGCATGAGAAGTCAGCAGAAGCTATAGTACCGCGGAAACGCGGGAAGGGCTGAACAGTAGTAGTCTTTTGAAGAAGGAAGAAGGTGGACGATGTGAAGAAGGCAGAATACGAGGGAAACCTTGGCTGCCGCCCGGAAGATAGGGTGGAACCCGAAGATAACGGCGGAGCGCGGAGCATCGTTGAACGAGAAACCAAGGAAAAAGACGGTGCAGTCGACCTAATGGAAAGACTTCTGGACAGAGAAAACCTGAACAGGGCTTTCAAAAGGGTTAAGTCAAACGGTGGAGCAGCAGGCGTCGACAGAATGACCGTGGATGAAATGCTGGCCTGGCTCAGGAAACACAGAGAGGAGTTGCTACAGAGTTTAGGAAACGGGATGTACAGGCCTCAACCGGTTAGGAGAGTAGAGATACCCAAACCGGATGGAGGAGTACGAAAACTTGGTGTGCCAACGGTCATTGATCGGATGGTGCAACAGGCATTGGTGCAGATATTGCAACCAATCTTTGAACCGCTGTTTTCGGAGGCAAGCTACGGCTATCGACCGGGGCGCAGCGCACAGCAAGCCATGAAGGAAGCGAAAGAGTACTACGAACAGGGATATACCCGCGCAGCGGATATCGATCTGTCAAAATACTTCGATACGATGAACCATGAACTGCTGATGAATATGATACGCAAAGAAGTAAAAGATAAGCGGATTATAGACCTCATCAAGAAGTTTCTGAAAAGCGGAGTCATGGAGAATGGAGTGAAAAGCAAGACGGAGGAAGGCAGCCCACAGGGAGGCCCGTTATCTCCGTTACTTTCGAATATCTACCTCAATGAATTCGACAAGGAAATGGAAAGACGGGGGCACAAGCATTTGCGATACGCGGATGACAGTGCGCCACGAAGGCGCATTCAAGCTGAAGTAGCTTGAATAGCAGCTATGCTGCACAGAAGATGAGGGTAGGCCCCTCGGAATCGCTATACAGGTAGAGATTCCAAACCACCTTAAGCTGCTGTGGTCAAAAGCCTTGGTGGTGAGCGTTAAGGAAAAGGCGAGGCAGGACCTCGTCAGGTAAGTGCTAAGGAGACGAACCTAATGAACCACTGATAAGGTGTCGAAAGCGTAGGGATGTCATCAAAACCAGGGGGAAGTCGTTAACCTGGGACAAATCTGGAAGAAACCTGTTTACTGACCAGATGGTGGCCGGCATGGAGGTGGCGTGAACTTAGCACAGGCTTTTGCGTGGAACGTGGGAACCTACGACTTCGATGTTAAGGGAGAAATCCAAGTGGAAGACCCGCAAGGATGAGAGTACCAAAGCGAAGTATAGGGACGGAATAACCCGTAGTAGTGATGAAATCCCTGTAATGGGAGATGGAGTGAAGGGGTTGTGTTATCCAGTTTTGAACAATGGTCAACCGAAAGGGAGGAACCTATGGACAAGACAAAGTCTTATGAAATCTCCAAACATGTCGTACTGGAGGCATTTCAACGAGTAAAAGCAAACAAAGGTGCTGCCGGAATAGACGACCAAAGCCTAGAGGTGTTTGAGTCAGATTTGAAAAATAACCTCTATAAGATTTGGAACAGAATGTCCTCAGGCAGTTACTTTCCTCCGCCGGTCAAAGCAGTGGAAATTCCCAAAAAGACTGGAGGGATCCGCATACTTGGAATACCGACTGTGGCCGACCGGGTGGCTCAAATGGTAGTAAAAATCTACTTTGAGCCGTTGGTAGAACCACATTTTCACACGGATTCCTACGGATACCGACCAGGGAAGTCTGCTGCGGATGCACTGGCAATAACCAAACAGCGGTGTTGGAAGTATAACTGGGTACTGGAATTTGACATCAAGGGTCTATTTGACAATATTGATCATGAATTATTGATGAAGGCCGTCCAAAAGCATACGGACAATCCGTGGGTGATTCTCTACATCCAAAGATGGCTAAGAGCACCTTTTCAGATGTCCGATGGCACAGTCAAAGAGCGGGTAAAAGGGACTCCTCAAGGAGGAGTCATAAGTCCGATTTTGGCTAATTTATTCCTGCACTATGCCTTCGACAAATGGATGGACAGGAATCATCCAGATAAACCGTTTGCCAGATATGCAGACGACGGAATAGCGCACTGCAAAAACAAACAAGATGCAGAGAAGCTACTAGGGGATTTACAGAACAGATTTGCAGTGTGCGGACTTGGACTTCATCCGGACAAAACGCGAATAGTTTATTGTAAGGATGATGACAGGCGCGGGAACTATCCCAATACAACCTTTGACTTTCTAGGGTTTACATTCAGACCAAGAAGATCGAAGAACAAATACGGGAAATATTTCATCAACTTTACACCTGCGGTCAGCAATAAAGCTAAGAAGGCAATGCAACAAACAATTCATGATTGGCGTATGCACTTAAAGCCAGATAAAACACTTGAAGACCTGTCAAATATGTTTAACCCAGTGCTAAGGGGATGGGTCAACTATTATGGACGCTTTTACAAATCTGAGATGTACTCGGTACTTAAACACATGAACCAAGCTTTAGTCCGCTGGGCAAGGCACAAATACAAGAAATTAGCTGGACACCAGAGGAGGACAAATAGCTGGCTCGGAAAAATTGCCAGACGTGAACCAAGCCTATTCGTACACTGGCAAATGGGGATTTTGCCTGGGGCTGGATGATGGGAGCCGGATGAGCTGAGAGGTTCAAGTCCGGTTCTGAGAGGGCCTGGGGGTGAGATTCCCCTGGGCTACTTACCTTGCTGTCTACACCAAGAGCCGCAGAGCAGCAGAACGTGTATTAGAAAGCTGTAAGCAGTACCTTGAGAAGAAACTAAAGCTGAAAGTGAACTCGGAAAAGAGTAAAGCGGGATCACCGCTGAAGCTTAAGTTCCTTGGCTTTGCCTTGTACAGGACGGGCAAAGGTACGGGAATACGAGTGCATGAAAAGTCAATGAAGAAATTCAAGGAAAAGCTCAAAGGCATCACAAAACGGAATCGCGGAAGGGCCATTCAACAGATTCTGAAGGAACTGAAGCTATATACAACGGGGTGGCTTAATTATTACGCTATTGCCGGTATGAAGAGCAGAATTCAGGAACTGAACAGGTGGCTGAAACGACGGATACGGATGTATATCTGGAAGCAGTGGAAGAAACCAAAAACCCGAATCGGGAACCTGATAGCACTCGGCATGTCGGTTTACTGGGCACACAAGAATGGGTACACTGGCAAAGGCTACTGGAGAGTAGCCGGGAGCGGGATACTTAATCATACGTTGACTGACAAATACCTCGAATCCCTCGGCTATGATGACATAGCCAAGAAATACGAGGTACTGCACTTAAACTATTGAACCGCCGTACGCGGAACCGCACATACGGTGGTGTGAGAGGTCGGGGGCGAGACGCCCCCTCCTACTCGATTGGTGCGTGCTCAGATAAGCGCGCATTACCTAATGGGTGGAAGTCCAGTTGGGGCAAGTATCAAGGCGCCTCGAGATGCTTGTCAAAGAGCTTCCTACCATTTATAGTATTATTGGGCAAGTTATAGCATTATTAGACAAGCAATGAGCACCTTGTCAACCTTAATATTAAACAGGAGGAAAGCAAGTGAACCCGATATTAAATATTCTGGGCCTCGGAGACCAAGGACCTGATTCTTTGTCTCTTGCCGCCTATAAATTATTGAAAGGTTCAGATCTGATATTCCTGTGGAATGCCGAACATCCGGCAGCTTCAGATTTGATTCGGGAGGGTTTTCCGTGCCAGGAAATATTCACGGCAGCGGAACAAACGGAAAATATCCTTTTAGACCTAGACAGAGGACTCGATTTGATTGCAGAAAAGGTTATGACAGTGTCTGGCAAGAAGCAAATAACACTCGCTTTGCCAGGTTTTCTGATCGCGGAAGGCAGGATTATAGCCGGGCTTTATCGAAGGCTTGAAACCTCTTTTACTCTGAAGGAGACAGTGATCAGGGAAAATAGTGACCCGCTGGAAAGGCTCACTGCAATTATGGCCGAATTGCGTTCTGCTTGGGGATGCCCTTGGGATAAGGAGCAGGATCATGAGTCGCTGAAGAAATATCTGATTGAAGAAACCTATGAAGTACTGGATGCAATTGATTCCAAAAATATGAATAATTTATGTGAGGAATTGGGAGACTTATTATTACAAGTCGTGTTCCATTCCCGCATCGCGGAGGAATCCGGGCAATTCAGCCTGAAAGATGTCATAAAGGGCATTTCAGATAAACTGATACGCCGGCATCCTCATGTTTTTGGGTCAGTCGAAGTAACATCAAGCCAGGAAGTTCTGGTAAACTGGGATGAAATTAAAAAAACGGAAAAGCTGACATCCCAAAGCCCGGAAAAAGAAACGGAAAGGAATTTCTTTGATATTCCAGGAGGGCTTCCAGCACTGCAATTCGCTGAGAAGACTCAAAAAAAGGCTTCTAAAGCCGGTTTTGACTGGGAGGATCACCGGGGGCCCCTTTCTAAAATCTATGAAGAGCTCGCTGAGCTTGAAAAGGAAGTGGGAAAAAGTCCAAGGATAGAAGAAGAATTAGGCGACTTGCTCTTTTCTATTGTTAATCTGTCGCGCTTTCTCGGAATAAACGCTGAAGAGGCCCTGCGGCAGGGGACGAAAAAATTTCAACAAAGATTTAATAAAATGATACACAAAATAGATCTGGAAGGACCTAGCAGAGGAAGAATGAGCATGGAAAACATGAATTTTTTCTGGGAAGTGGTAAAAAGTGAAGAAAAAACTGGGGTTTGAGGTTTATTTTAGCATTTTCAAGAAGGAGAATGCAGTTTCATAGCGAATATAGAGGCTATTAGTTTATTATTATTGGGAGGGAGACTTTTGAATAAAGCGGAACTCGTTGCTGCAGTAGCAGAAAAGACCGAATTCACCAAGAAGGATGCCGAAAAAGCGGTAGCCGCAGTCTTTGACACAATCAGTCAAGCAATGGCAAGTGGTGAGAAAGTCCAATTAGTTGGTTTTGGTACATTTGAGGTTAAGAAAAGAGAAGAGCGTGTTGGTAGAAATCCTCAGACCAAAGAGGAAATTGTCATTCCCGCATGCAAAGTACCTGGCTTTAAGGCAGGAAAAGCTTTAAAAGAGTCAGTACAGTAAGTTCTTGAATTTTTTAAGTTCATAGCTTGATTGCGAAAAACCAGGTTCTTTTTGAGCCTGGTTTTTTAAGATGCATTTCAAAATAAGGAGTTGTTTTGTTTGAGACTGGACAAATATCTTAAGGTATCAAGGCTTATCAAAAGGAGAACTGTGGCCAAGGATGTCTGTGGAGGCGAAAAAGTCAGTGTAAATGGCAGAGTTGCCAAACCTTCGGCAGAAGTAAAGCCTGGAGACATTATTTGCATTGATATGCGGAATCATATCCTTGAGGTCAAGGTGCTGTCGACGCCACCAAGTGCCAAGGCGGAAGAAGCTGAGACACTCTATCAGCTGATTAAAGATGAAAAAAATAATGATGTCTAAACCCCCGACTTTCTGAATAAGTATTTATTCAGAAGGGCTTTGGGGGGGATGGAAATGACAGGCCAACGGGAAATTGAGCATAAGATTGTTATCAAAGACAGAAAACTACTGACGGTTTCAGGGGTAAAAAAAGTAAAATCGTTCGACCCCAAAGAGATTACGCTGGATACCACAAAAGGTAGGGTGACGATCAAGGGGCGGGACCTGGGTGTAAACAATCTTAACCTCGAACAATCAGAGCTGGAGATTGAAGGCCAAATTGACATGCTGACTTATGCTGCGAGTGGATCTGGAGAATCCTCCAAAGGAGTATGGGAAAGAATTTTCAAATAGCCTTTTGAAGGGGGCGAAATCGGGATTAGCGAGTTTGCTGTTTTGATTAGCATTGTCCTAAGTGGATTACTTGTTGGGATATGTTTTGATTTTTACCGAATGTTACGCTGGCATTTGGGCCTGACAAAGATACAGACGTTTTTGGGGGATTTACTTTTCTCTATTGCTGCGCTTGGAATTATTTTTTGCTTAGCGCAAAAAGCAAATTACCTTGAATTTCGTTTTTATCTTTTTTTGGGAAGTTTGTTAGGTCTTTTGCTCTATATTGCGATTTTTAGCCGATATGTCAAAAAAATTTTTGATGTATTATTTCGCTTGATCCGTTACGTTAGCCAATTCATCAGAAAGCTTATCCAGGCGTTTTTGCGGGGCGTTTACATCGGAATTGCCGGAATGATGCGGATTCCCTATGGCATTCTGCGCTGGCTGGGGATGCTTCTGTATCGGATCGGTGAAGCGATAAGCCGGAATACTTTGATCAAAAAAAGCAAATAGTATTGATTTTGACTAGCTTTAATTATATAATGACTATACTTATAATATTTTTGTAGTTGATTTGTACGGAATATGTAGCTGGTATGTAGACGGATTTTTGTCTTTGTTGGTAAATTGACAATAAGGAAAAGAAGATTTTGCACTGGGAAATACGAGGATTGGAAAAACTGAGTTTCCGGGAGAGACAAGCTGTCATGCTTAAAGAAAGCGGGCGTTCCAGCGAGGACATCGCCAAGGTTTTGGGGATAAGCGGCAGTTCTGTTTCAACCATGCTCGCAAGGGCCAAGACCAAAGGATATCAGATCATCGGAATCATCCAGGATCATGAATTAGGGCTGAATTATCCACTGGAGGATGATGAGGAAAATGAGAAATAGCAAAAAGCATACAAAAAAGAGAATAAAAAAGATAAACCCAATATTCGTATTTGTTTTGGGGATTGCTTTGATGTTAGGCGGAAGCTGGTCCTATCAGCTTCTTCAGTTGGATCGTTCCATTGAGCAGCAAAAAGCAGAGCTCGAGAGTAAAAAGCTTCAGATAATTGCTCAAAATGGTCAATTGCATGAGGAAATAGAGAAATTAAATACTCCGAGTTATGTGGAACAATTAGCCAGAGAAAAACTTGGACTGGTTCGTAAAGGAGAAATTTTAATAGCTCCCAAAGAGTCGGAAAATTAATCTATAAATGATAAGTGTATTTGATAAGCGCTGCCGCACAACGAATTATTTTCAATTTGTTAACGGCAGCGCTTTTTGATCAGGTAATATCATGTCAATTGGGCGGTGATATTCGTATATGATACAATGCCAATAGTTTTTTTGCTGAAGCAAGAAAAATGATTGCCAACGGAGATTCCCGAATTAGACAAGCTTCGCGGCCGCCATCAGCTATAATAATTCCATTAAGTGGAAGAGGTGGCATTATGGCTGAATGGGCAACACTCAAAGCGGAAAAAATCATTAACCGATTTTCTGACTCGCTGGGAATACAATGTCTAATTGTTATCGGAGGTTTTTTAACAGCCCGGGCAAACCTATTGGGTATTTATCCATTTGCTATTGCCTATCTTGCAGTTCTCGGCCTGAATATGAAAAAATGGATTCTGCCGGGTCTTACCGGAATCACGGTCGGTCTGGTATCTGTCCAGGATTTTTCAGTGTTTCTGGAAGTTATGCCGAGCGCGGTTCTGGGTGTTCTGGCAGTTCAGATGATCAAAGAGAGCAAGGGAAAAATACTTCTTCTCGCCGGGCTTACGGCACTTGGAACCTTACTGCCCGGATTAGGCGTATCATGGTTTACCAATGGCTTCGGAGTGGAGTCTATCTTGCTGGTAATGGTCCAAAGTATTATTGCGGCAGGCTTTTCAATTATTTTTTTCTTTGCGTTTCTTCATAAGGAAAGCCTTATGAAGGGCAATTTCAAGGGCGAACAAGGTATGGTGTGGATTTTAGTTCTGGCAGTCTGCTTAAGCGGCTTACAAGGGCTCGCTTTTGGGAAAATCAATTTACAAATCACATTTTTGGGGTTCTTTCTGCTTTTTGTGGCCTATAAATACGGAGCCGGTTCAGCTGCAGGTGTCGGAGCAATTTTAGGCTTTTTGTTAAAATGGAATCTTGGAATCGATAACCTGATTGATGCGGGACTCTACAGCTTACTCGGGTTTATGTGCGGAGGATTTACCCGTTTTGGCAAGATGGGAGTTGCGGTTGCCTACAGCGCCTCTATTTTGGTGGCCTCTTTTTTTGTCAATGAGACATTTTTGACTTCTCATCTTTATTCGTCCGCGCTTGCGCTTCTTATGTTTTTCTTATTACCCGGAAAACATGAAAAATTTTTTCTGAAGAATAAAGTAATGCCAGAAATCGAAACAACAGTAAGCAAAGTCAAAACTGTTGGCGACCTATTTGATCAGCTTGCTTATGGTTTCCAGGCGGCAGGACTTGAATCCAGGCTGCAGCCTGAAGTACCGGAAATGATGAATACCCTGGTCGATAAGATATGCCGGCATTGCCCGGATTCAAATTATTGCTGGCAGCAGGATTTTCACCAAACCTATCATTTTATGTATGACTTGTTTGCCTATGAAGAGAAAAGAATTCAAAGAAACCAAACCGGTGAAGCTTCAGATCAAATCAATCAGGAGAAAGTGCCTGTCGAATGGGGAAAATGCAGTAAACTTGAAGAAGTCATGCTGGCGGCTCAATTTATTCTGGAGCAGGAAAAAGACAAAGAGGTTTGGCAAAAACGTCTGGCCATAAACAGGGAAGCCTTAGCTGGCCAGTACAGAAGTGTATCTCAAGTGATCGGGCACCTCGCCCAGGAGCTTCATTCTCAGCATAATCACGAAGACGGAAAACCGCTGGTCTGGTCCCGCAAGCATAAACTGGTTTTAGATCTGGGTATCGGCTCTTTTATTAAAACCGGTAATGGCATAAGCGGCGATAACTTTAGTTCGGTTTCGTTATCTTCATCCAAAAACGCGCTGATTATCTGTGACGGTATGGGCGCAGGGGAAGAGGCGGCCAGGATGAGTTCAGCGGCACTTACAATACTGGAACAGCTTCTGAGTACTGGATTTGAACCGGAGAGTGCCATCAAAGCGCTTAATTCAATTCTGGTTTTACGTTCTCCGGAAGAGAGCTTTGTCACCGTCGATATGGCCGTGTTGAATATCGAGGCAGATCAAGCCAGGTTGATTAAAATTGGAGCAGCACCGACCTATATCATCAGCAGAAACAAAGTAGATGCAGTAAAAACATCAAGTCTGCCGGCTGGTATACTGAACGATATTGATATCCCGGCGATTGATATTCCTTTTAAAGGCGAGACGCTTGTCATCGTAACAGACGGAATCTTGGATGTAGCTAAAAGAAAGGACGATTGGCTCAAAGAATATCTGAAGAACAACAGAAGTTTGTCTTCGCAGGATCTGGCCGACAGTATTGTCAAAGAAGCACGAAGACTGTCCGGGGACTGCCTGGAGGATGACGGGGTTGTCCTGGTTGTGAAGAGGAAGGACTTGGCCGGAAACGATGCCAAAAATTAAACCCGGTTTTAAGCTGTTGTTAAGATTTAACCTTTATATTAAAAATAAAAATATTTTTGTTTTTAATCCTTTGACAAATCGGCAAAATCTGGAGAGAATAGTATTAATACGATTTTAGGAAGGCTGCGGAGAAAATAATGTATGAAAGCTTGAGCTCGGAGGTATTGCCGCAACAAATTCCGTCTCAGTCCAAGGTGCTTGTAGCTGTTTCGGGAGGACCGGACTCGGTGGCCCTGGCTCATGTCATTTACCGCTATTCGTGCGAAAATCAAGATAAGAATATTTCTTTTGTTATTACGCATGTCAATCATAAGGTCAGGAGAGAAGCCGACGAGGAAGCGGAGCTTGTTAAGAATCTTGCTGGGGAATGGAAAGCAGGATTTATTTTGCATGAATTTGATGCGAAACGTAATGCTTCAGCTTGCCGCCAAAGTTTTCAGGAAGCATCAAGAGAATGGCGCTATGCCCACTGGAAGGAAGACATGGAAGCGTGGGGCTGTGACTTACTGGCCACTGGCCATCATTTGGGGGATCAAGCGGAAACTGTTCTCTACCGTCTCTTAAGAGGAAGCGGAACAACAGGACTTGCAGGCATTTATCCTGTAAAAGACAAAATCATCCGTCCACTTCTTTCGGTAACAAAACAAGAAATCCTGGAATACTGCAAAGTCCAAAATCTTCCCTATTCAATTGACAAGAGCAATCTGGAAACGGACTATTACAGGAATAAGATCAGACTCGAGCTAATCCCTGAACTGGAAAGCAAATATAATCAGAAGATTACGGATGCTTTGGGACGAACAGCGGAACTGCTGCGCTGGGACGAAGAATATATTTGCGTCCAGACGGAAACCTTGTGGCTCAGGTACTGTCTCCGGGCAGATCATACCGGAGTCCTGCTTTCGCACGAAGCTTGGAAGGAACCGGAGGCAATCCTTTCCCGCCTGCTCCGGAAAGCGGCTTCGCAGGTATCGGGAGAAACAAGAGGGCAGGCGTTTAAATTTGTTAAGCTTTGGATGCAAAAGGGGCAACAGACCGGATGGCGTCAGGATCTTCAAGGTTTTAAGGTAGAAGTTGTCAAGCAAGGCCTTTTCTTTTTTAACGTAGAGAGAGAATCAAAAGAGTATATTTCTGGGAAAGATAGAATTGAAGAGTTCCGGCTTTTTGTCAAGTTACCCCTTGCTTTGAACGTTTGGAATAAAATTACGGAGTTAAAAGTACAGGTGGGGATTTTTGATTTCTATCCGGAAGAACAGCATGTTTTGTGGAGTACCGAGCTTGATCGGAGCCAAATGTCTGTTCAGACTAAGCCTTTGGTATGTAGGACAAGACAGGCCGGAGACCGTATTTATTTTAAGAATTTAGGGCATAAAGCAATTAAAAAGGTTTTTCAGGACAAAGATATTCCTGCTGGGGAACGTGATAAGATTCTGTTTTTTGCTTTTGGCGATCTCGTCGTCTGGATCCCAGGTGTATGCAGGGGAGACAGCCTTTTGCCGGCTGGTCCGCAATCTTCCAGACTGTATTTGGTTGCGGCTGAAATATAAGGTTTTCTACTATTTTGGATTGATTGTAAAATAGGAAACCACATGATATAATATCTCATAGTTTTTCAAACGTTCGAATAATGTACTTTAAGTATTGACAATATGTTTCCATCAATGAGAGGAGGATCTCCGGATTGAAAATACTAAAAAATGTTGCGATCTATTTGTTGATTATTCTTCTTGCAGTTTTGCTTATCAAATGGGCAAATCCTCCTGAAGCAAAGGATACCAGTCTAAAATATAATGCTTTTAAGCAGGCTATTGCTTCGGGCGGCGTCAGTGATGTTTCCGTTCAGGTCAATGATAAATACTACGTCTATACCGTTACCATGAAAGACAGCAAGATCTACGAAGTCGCCGGTCCCTCGGGAGATCAAACCCTTTTGGATCAAATGGAAAAACAGAATATCAACCTTACATTTGAGCCTCCGGCCACTGTACCGTGGTGGGTTTCTGTCCTGCCGACCCTCCTGATGTTCCTGTTTATTTTTGGGTTGTTCTTCTACATGATGCAGCAAACCCAAGGCGGCGGAAGCAAGGTAATGCAATTTGGCAAAAGCAGGGCACGGTTGGTAACAGATGAACACAAATATACGTTTAAAGATGTTGCAGGCGCAGATGAAGTTAAGGAAGAATTGGAAGAAATCGTAGAATTTCTGAAATCACCGAAAAAATTTAATGAGATTGGAGCTAAGATTCCGAAAGGGGTACTCCTTTTTGGCCCTCCCGGAACCGGAAAAACTTTGCTGGCGAAAGCCGTTTCCGGAGAAGCCGGAGTTCCGTTCTTTAGCATCAGCGGTTCCGATTTTGTGGAAATGTTTGTTGGCGTTGGAGCTTCAAGGGTGAGGGATCTTTTTGAACAGGCTAAAAAGAATTCCCCCTGTATCGTTTTTATCGATGAAATTGATGCTGTGGGACGTCAGCGCGGTGCCGGCTTGGGCGGCGGCCATGATGAGCGCGAGCAGACCCTAAATCAGCTTCTGGTCGAAATGGACGGATTTAACGGTAACGAAGGTGTCATCGTCATTGCTGCGACCAACCGTTCGGATATCCTGGATCCGGCTCTTCTCCGTCCTGGGCGTTTTGACAGACAGATTGTTGTCACTCTCCCGGATATCAAAGGAAGAGAGGAAATTCTGATGGTCCATGTCAAGGGTAAACCGTTAGCTTCAGATGTTAACCTTGAAGTTTTAGCGCGCAGAACCCCCGGCTTTACAGGGGCTGATCTTGCCAATCTGGTCAATGAAGCTGCTTTGCTTTCAGCCCGGCGTAATGAGAAGAAAGTCGATATGAAGGCGCTGGAAGATTCGATTGAAAGAGTCATTGCCGGTCCGGAAAAGAAAAGCCGGGTGATCAGTGATTTTGAAAAGAAACTGGTTTCTTACCATGAAGCCGGCCATGCGCTTCTGGGAGAATACCTCCCGCATACGGATCCCCTGCATAAGGTTTCGATTATACCAAGAGGCCGGGCAGGAGGCTATACGCTGCTGCTGCCGAAAGAGGACCGCAACTATATGACGAAGTCCCAGCTGCTTGACCAGGTCACCATGCTTTTGGGTGGCAGAGTAGCTGAAGCCCTGGTTTTGCATGAGATCAGTACCGGTGCTTCCAACGACCTGGAACGTGCGACAGGCATCGTAAGAAAAATGATTACCGAACTCGGGATGTCGGAAGAGCTCGGACCGGTAACTTTCGGCCATAAAGAAGAACAGGTTTTCCTGGGACGTGATATTGCGCGTGACCGTAATTACAGTGAATCTGTAGCCCAGGCGATTGATCATGAGGTGCGCCGTATCATTGATGAATCTTATCAGAAAGCGCAGGATATCATTTCAGAGAAAATTGAGACTCTGCATGCGATTGCCCAGGCACTGATGGTCAATGAAACGCTGGAGGCAGACTCTTTCCAGAATATCATTGCCAAATATGATGAGTCACGCATAGGCGATCCTTATGACACGCCTCTGTCCGCAAACGGCAATAGTACGGAAAATAATGAACCAAAAGAAGAAAGTGAAAATACTTAAGGTTGACAAGATACTTGCTCAGATGAGCTCAAAATATCTTATAATAGACATTTAAGGAGGATTCCCGTGGAAAGAACTTTTCTTATGCTTAAACCGGACGCCATTCAAAGAGGTCTGGTTGGTGAAGTGATTGGCAGATTTGAAAAGAAAGGATTTAAGCTTGTTGGCTTAAAGTTGATCCAGGTAGACAGAGCCTTGGCGGAAGAACACTATAAGGAACATAAGGGTAAAGGTTTTTTTGAACCTACCGTTCAGTATATTATGTCCTCGCCGGTTGTGGCGATGGTCTGGGAAGGCAAGAATGTAGTCGCTATAGCTAGAGAAATGATGGGGGCGACCAATCCTGCCAATGCCAACCCTGGTTCTATCAGGGGCGCCTATGCGATGGACATCAGCAGAAACGTCATCCATGGCTCAGATTCTGTGGAAAGTGCCGAGAGGGAAATTTCCTTGTACTTCAAACTGGCAGAAATTCTTAGTTATACTAAAGCCGGTGAAGAGTGGCTTAGCGAGTAAATACAAGGACACCCATTCGGGTGTCCTTTTTACAGTCTGTCAGAAAAACTCAAAGTACTTTCTGAACCAAGTTTTGTTTTATATGTCAGAATAAGCCGGGGTGAATCAGATGCAGGATAAAAAGAAAATGGCATGGATGATGATCAGTGTGGGTATGCTGCTGATCGGTGTTTTTCTTGTAATTGTTATTAAATCCTATATGGCTGATCAAAATGCTTCTTCGCAGGAGAAAAATCTCCCGAGTCTTCTTCAGCTGGAGATGGAGAATGAACAATTGGCCGGAGAAAATGACAAACTGCTGGAAGAATTGACGAAGTATCAGGCGGGGGAAAGCGCTGCGGCCCTGGCTTCCGAGCAATTGGAGCAGGCGAAGATCAGTGCAGGGCTTGTGTCCCTCAGTGGCCCGGGCATTGTGATCGTTCTGGATGATTCTGATCAGAAGCGAAGTACAAGTAATGGAAACATTGGGAATTATTATATTCATGAGGAATACTTGCGGGCAATCGTCAATGCACTGTGGAATGGGGGAGCTGAGGCCATTTCGATTAATGACCAGCGGATCACTTCTAATACAGAAATATTCTGCAGCGGTTCTTATATTAAGATCAACAACACAAGACAGATGCCACCGTATAACATCGTGGCGATTGGCAATCAGGATAACTTAAAATCGGCTCTTCAGTTTTACGTATGGGACATGCTCGGGGAATATCAGCAACAATACGGCATAACCCGTAAACTGGAAATACCTAAGGAATCTGTCACAGTACCTGCCGCCAATCAGTACAGTTATAAGTATGCACAGCCTGTCAAGGAGGGTTAGACTTGATAAACAAACATGTCATAACGGTTGCGACGATTGCCGCCGTAGCGATTGGCTTTTTGATTTCCCTTCAATTTCAGGCGCAAAAAGAAGTGGACAGTGCAGAAAAAATTCAGCAGCAAAGAGTTGAGCAGACCGATACGGTGATGAAAACCTTGCAGGATGAAAACAATTCTTTGCAGGAAGAATATAATCGAATATCTGCAGAATTGGAAAGATACAGGAACCAAAACAGTGAGAATCCCTATCTTAAGGCAAGACTGGATCAGCTTAAAATCACTGACGGAACCATCGCTGTTACCGGACCTGGGGTTAAGATGATTGTCAAAGACACCGGTCCGGATACTGATGCAGTTATCCCGCTGAGTACGGATGAGCTGCGCGAGATCGTGAATGTCCTGCGATTGGCAGGAGCAGAAGCGATCAGCATCAATGGTCAGCGGATTGTTGCTTCGACTTCGATAGTTATCAGCGGGACAGCGACAATCCTGGTGAATTCAGTCCCGATCAGCAGGATTGGCGGAACCACGTATGAAATCCTGGCTATTGGCAAACAGGATGATCTACTCGACTATTTGACGAATATGATCGCGATTGACTTGAAACAATTTGGCAGAAAAGTTGAAATAACCCGCGAAACGGTGACAATTCCATCCTTTAAAGGAAGCTATACCTTCGAGTACGCTTCGGAGGTAAAGAAAGGATAACCTGATAACAGGTGAGCGCCTGAATTGGAGAAAATGAATTCATTAATTAAGGCGGAAAAGGAGTGAAGGATTTGAAGGCGTACAATATGCGATGGCTAAAAATAGACAGCCTGCAGCAGGCTGAAAGAGCCCTAAGCCAGGTTGGCGTTGACCCTGGTGGTCTTCCATATATGAACGGCAAGGTTTTGACCAAACCGATCAAGCTGGAGAATGTACCGGCTCCGGTAGCCTTGGTTCTGAAACAGGAAATGCTCTCCTTCGGTGGAGATGCAGCTGTCCATAAAGATTTGCTCGACAACGGAGCACCGGAAAGCGATGTGTTGCTTATAGGTACCTATAAGCAGTTAACCAAACTTGCGGACAGACTGGCGACGATGTCCGCAGAGTTCCAATCCCTCACTCAGTCCTTATGCGAGCTAATGGCCTATTTGGAGGAACCTCCGGCTGGAATCATCGATTGCAGGGGAAAAAGTCTCATTTGGGGTCAAAAGACTTTGATCATGGGAATATTAAACGTAACGCCGGATTCTTTTTCCGACGGCGGAAAATTTGACAACATCGAGAATGCTTTAAAGCAGGCGGAAAAAATGGTTGCCGACGGTGCTGATATGCTTGATATTGGCGGAGAGTCCACCCGCCCGGGATATGGGAGGATCAGCGCCGAAGAGGAGTGGGAAAGACTTGAACCGGTGCTTAAAGCTCTTATCCCGGTCTGTTCGGTTCCAATATCGATTGATACCCAAAAAGCAGCTGTTGCAGCCAAGTCTTTGCGGTTGGGGGCCCATATCATTAATGATATCTGGGGCTTGCAGAAAGATCCTGAAATGGCCCGCGTTATTGCAGAATATCAAGCTCCGGTCGTGATAATGCATAATCAGGATCATACAGAATATAAGAATATGATGGGTGAAATATTGTCATTCCTGGAGCGTAGCATTGAAATGGCTCTAGACTGCGGATTGACGCAGAATCAAATTATTGTCGATCCCGGAATCGGGTTTGGAAAAACACCGGAACAGAATATGGAAGTCTTAAGCCGGATGGAAGAATTTAAATCGCTAGGGTGTCCTCTTCTTCTGGGAGTATCCCGCAAATCCGTGATTGGACGGACCTTGAACCTTCCGGTTGATCAAAGGCTCGAACCGACGATTGCCCTGGGGACGCTCGGAATTGTTGCCGGAGCAGATATTCTGCGTGTGCATGATGTTCCCGAAAACAAAAAGGCTGCGCTTATCACTGACCTGGTGATACGTCGAAAAAGAGGAGAAGATTATGAAGGAAAGTGATGTCATTCACCTGCGTGGTATGGAGTTTTATGCTTACCATGGGGTGATGGAGGAGGAGCGGGTTCTTGGCCAAAGATTTCTGATTGACGTGGACATCTTCCTGAAAAAACCGGTCAGTATGCAGGACAATCTGGTGGAAACTGTCAATTATGCTGAAGTCTATCAAGTAGTCAAAAATTGTGTCCTTGATCAGCGTTATCAGCTGATTGAAACACTTGCCGAAAAAATAGCCTTGGAAATTACAACCGGATTTTGCTGTTCAGGCGTCCGGATAGAGGTACATAAGCCGAATGCCCCGGTTTCCGGAATTCTTAAGGATATATCCGTAGAAATCATACGGGAGAAAAAAGATGAGAGCATTTTTAAGTTTGGGGAGCAATGAAGGAGACCGCGAGGAATATTTGGATCGGGCACTGAATATGTTGATGGATACTTCAGGGATTATGATTCAGCGTATTTCCAGCCTCTATGAGACTGAACCCTGGGGAAATGTTGACCAGTCACCTTTCCTGAATATGGCCATTGGCATTGAAACGGAGCTGGATCCTTACGAACTGCTTGAGGTCTGCCAGCAAATTGAAACGTCTCTAGGAAGAAAACGACTGACTCATTGGGGGCCGCGCACCATTGATATCGATATTCTTTCCTATCAGGATTACGTGATTCAGACTGAAAAACTGACAATTCCGCATCCCTTTATGGAACAAAGAGAGTTCGTACTGGCTCCGCTAAGAGAAATAGCACCCGATTATATTCTGCAGTCAGGAAGAGTAATCGGAACTGTTCAAGGCGAAGGACTTATTAAAAAAATTAAAATATAGGTATAAATAAGATCAATACGTGTTAAGTAAAATTATAAAAAATCATAAATTATTGATGGTTCTTTAAGATTTTTCTTTATTATTTCTCTTCTTTATCATATACTAAAGTGTAAGCTGCAGACGACATCTGTATAGAGTTGTACCGTAGCAGTTCTGCTATTTTTTATGACTGATCGGATCGTGCATCAACCGCTTGGATTATTACTACTGGGACGGTGAAGGCAGGGTATATGTTGAATTCGTTTATAACAATACACCTTCACCATGTGAGGTGTATTTTTGTTGTCAGAAAATACGATAAAATTTGGAATCATCGGAACTGGCGTGGTCGGGACATCTCTTGCGATTCTGTTGGAGAAAGCAGGGCTGGAGTGTATCGGAGTCCATACCCGCGGCAAAAGGTCATATGATCATTTTCGCAGATACTTGCCAAAAGAGCAGCTTGGATTGAAGCAGCTTGTGATGGAGTCAGATCTGATTTTTATTACGACTCAAGATTGCAACATTGAAGAAGAAGCAGCCAGACTTTCCCAGGAGAGCGATATTAAACCAGGTCAAATCTGGATTCACTGCTCAGGGTCTTTGCCTTCGGGGGTCATGTGTCAGGATCCTGTACTGCCTGTCGGCTACCTGTCTCTGCATCCACTGCAGGCCTTTGCAAATATTGATACCGCGGTTTCCGTCATGAAGGGAACCTATTTTGGTATAGAAGGCAGCAGTCCGGAGGTTGAGCGCCAAGGGGAGAAACTGGTTATGTTATTAGGCGGAATTCCGCTTAAAATTAATCCGGCGAAAAAAAGCCTTTATCATGCGGGAGCGGTTGTCGTCTCAAATTATCTTGTTTCGCTGGTCCTGCTGGCAGTCAAACTATTTGAGCAGGCCGGAATAGAGCGTAAAGACGCTCTGGCTGCCTTACTTCCGCTGTTAGCCGGATCCTGTCGGAATATTGGCAAACTGGGGCTTCCTGGCGCGCTTACAGGGCCAATCGCCAGGGGAGATGCCGAAGTCGTCGCAAGACATCTACAAAGCATGCCTGAAGAGATAAGGACAGTCTATAGAGAGCTTGGAAAGCTGGCCTTGGAATTGGGATTAGAAAAAAAACTATGGGATAGGGCATCCTATCGCCCAGAAGATTTAAACGAGCTGGAAGAACTTTTGAATGACTTAGGAAAGGAAACAAAGCAATGATCATTGCCGAAAAAATAGCTGAAACAAGAGAAAAAATAGCATCAGCCAAACAGCAGGGAAAAGCTGTTGTCCTTGTACCCACGATGGGCTTCTTGCATGAAGGCCATCTGTCCATGGTCAAAATAGCCAGAAATCAGGATCCGAATCACAAAAAAACCTATATTGTGATGAGTATATTTGTGAATCCCTTACAGTTTGGTCCGAATGAGGATTATGAAAAATATCCGCGTGATCTTGCCAGGGATTCGGGACTCGCCGAACAGGCAGGAGTAGACTTGTTATTTGCTCCTTCGGTCGCGGAAATGTATCCGGACGGAAAAAGCCTTACGGCAGTTCAGGTATCCCAGATCACCGAGGTCCTCTGCGGAGCCAGCCGTCAGGGACACTTTCAGGGAGTAGCAACTGTTGTGACAAAACTTTTTAATATTATTCAACCTGATGAAGCCTATTTTGGCTTAAAAGATTACCAGCAGGTTGCTGTCATCAAACAAATGACAAAAGATTTAAATAGCTCTGTTAAAATCGTGGCCTTCCCGACGGTCCGAGAAAGCGACGGACTCGCCAAGAGTTCCAGAAACGCTTATTTGAGCAGTGAAGACCGGCGGCAAGCCCCGGTGTTGTTCCGTTCATTGCAGGAAGCGGAGGCGCGAATTATTGAAGGTGAGACCTGCGCTGAAGTTGTCAGAGAAGATATCAGACAGAGAATAAGCAGTGAATCAAACGGGAAAATTGATTATGTAGAAATAAGAAAAGCGGACAATCTTGCAGCTGTCGACAGTATTGACTGCCCTGTTGTGATTGCTCTTGCCGTACGTTTTGGCACAACGCGCTTGATTGATAATATTGTCGTGGAGGTGTGAGAAAAAATGTTCAGAAATATGATGAAATCAAAGATCCATAAAGCCAGGGTTACTGAAGCCAACCTGAATTATGTGGGAAGCATAACAATAGACCGCAGCCTGATGGAGCAGGCCGATATTCTGGAAAATGAGAAAGTTCAGGTCGTTAACCTGAATAATGGAGCAAGGCTGGAAACGTATGTTATTCCAGGAGAGGAGAATTCCGGAATGATCTGTCTAAATGGAGCAGCAGCCAGGCTGGTCCAGGTCGGGGATCAGGTGATTATTATTTCCTATGGGCTGTTTTCCGATGAAGAAAGCAAAGGATATACACCGAAAATTGTTTTTGTCGACGAAAAGAACCAGCCGATCAGAATCGATGATGTTGAGGTGCACGGCGTACAGGCTTGACACATTTTATGTCGAAGAATAGAATTAGAAAAAGGTCTACGAGCGAAAGGAGAGGCTGATAAATGGATAATGACGAACGCAAAGATCAGCTGATCAATGATATAAATGCTCTGCGCAAGCAAAGAAAAGCGGTAATTCTTGCCCATTATTACCAACCGGGGGACATTCAGGATATTGCGGATTTTGTCGGAGATTCACTTCAGCTCGCCCAGCAGGCTGCCCGGACAGATGCGGATGTCATCGTATTCTGCGGGGTCCATTTTATGGCAGAAAGTGCTGCAATCCTATCCCCGGAAAAGACTGTCCTGCTTCCCGAACCTTCGGCCGGCTGCCCAATGGCTGACATGGTCGAAGCAAACCGGCTCAGAGAGGCGAAGGCCAAATTGCCCGGTGTAAAGGTGGTCTGTTATGTTAATTCATCCGCAGAGGTGAAAGCCGAAAGCGATATTTGCTGTACATCATCCAATGCAGAGAAAATTGTTCAATCTCTTGGAAAAGAGGAGATCCTGTTTGTGCCTGACGGCAACCTCGGCGGATATATTGCAGCCAAAACGAACAGAAAGATTAACCTGTGGCCGGGATTTTGTCCGACCCATCACAGGCTCGCCAGGGAAGATATCTTAAAGGCGCGGGAGGAACATCAGGGAGCAAAAGTTCTGGTTCATCCTGAATGCCGCGAGGAAGTCTGGCGGGAAGCCGATTATGTTGGCTCTACTGCCGGAATTATTAAGTATGCAGAAAATTCGACGGACACCGAATTTATTATTGGAACGGAATGTGGCATTTTGCATGAACTTACTAAACGCTGTCCTGGAAAACAATTCTATATGGCTTCAGCACATATGATCTGCCCGAATATGAAAAAGATCAGCTTGCAGAAGGTCAAGGATGCCCTTTCAAACATGGCACCGGTCGTTACTGTGTCAAAAGAAATCAGAGAGAAGGCGGTCTGCGCGCTGGAAAGAATGCTGGCCGTCCAATAATGAACATATAACATTGAGGATGAGTAAGAGATATGAATGAGAATGAATATCTGATTCCCTGGGACAAGGATAAGCTTGAGATCTTTCAGACCGAAGTGCTTATTCTCGGAAGCGGAATTGCGGGATTGTTTGCAGCAATCAAACTTTGTCCCAAATATGAAGTAACCGTTCTGACCAAGAAAGATGTGATGGCAAGCAACACTGAGCATGCTCAGGGAGGTATTGCCGTTGCTCTTAATGAGGATGACTCTCCTGAATTTCACTACGGCGATACCATTAAAGCCGGAGCAGGGCTATGCAACCTGAAAGCAGTCAAGATCCTGGCTGAGAAAGGACCGGAGTGTGTCAGTAAGCTGATTGATTTTGGCACCAAATTTGATGAAAGCAATAATAAACTGGATTTTACGCGGGAAGGTGCCCACAGCAAAAGCAGGGTACTGCATGCTCACGGTGATGCCACCGGCGGAGAAATAGAACGTGCCCTGGTAGAAGTTGTGCATTCCAGCCCGATTACCGTTAAAGAAAACTATTATTTAATTGATTTTGTTAAGAACAGTAAAGCAGAGGTCTGCGGAGCTCTGGTGCTTAACAATCTTACCTTGGCAATGGAAATATGGCTGGCTAAAGCCGTTATCCTGGCCACTGGCGGCGCAGGTCAGATGTATAAGCATACGACCAATCCTGCGGTTGCGACAGGAGACGGGATAGCTGCTGCTTATCGGGCAGGAGCCGAACTTATGGATATGGAATTTATTCAATTCCATCCTACGGCCCTGCTGCTGCCGGGAGCACCCAATTTTTTAATTTCGGAGGCAGCCAGAGGAGAGGGAGCCGTACTGATAAACTCACGCGGAGAACGTTTTATGGAGGATGTTCCCGGTAAAGAGCTTGCTCCGAGGGATGTTGTATCAAGGGAGATATGGAAGCAGATGCAGACAGGACGGGTCTATCTTGATTTCAGCCCGATGGGACACTCCAAAGTCGAACAAAGGTTTCCGGGAATTTATAAAACTTGTCTGAATTATGGCGTTGATATTTCTACAGATCCTGTACCGGTTGGCCCTGCTGCGCATTACTTAATGGGGGGAGTCCGCATCAATGAATTTGGTGAAACGAATTTGCCAAATCTTTTTGCTTGTGGTGAATGTGCCTGTAATGGCGTTCATGGTGCCAACAGGCTCGCCAGCAACTCCTTGTTGGACGGATTAGTATTTGCTTCAACCATTTCTGATACAATCAATCAGAAGATTGGCGAAATGCCCAACCCGGAAGATGTTTTGCCGTATGAAGGCTGCCCCGATGATTGTGATATCCGGGATTCCGCTGCAGACCCGGCTACTCTGAAAGAAGAACTGCAGAATATTTTATGGGATAAAGTCGGAATCATTCGGGATGAAGAACATTTGCGGCAGGCCCAGGCGGAATTAAATCAATTGATGGAACGGTTTAACCCCCATTCTGAAGTACCGGAACTCGAGCTTGGCAATATGCTTGCGATTGGAATGGTGATTATCAAGGCTGCTTTGGCACGTGAAGAAAGCAGAGGGGGCCATTTCCGACGGGATTTCCCGAATGCGGAGGAACACTGGCAAAAGCATTCTGTCTATATGAGGGGGGATTATCATGTTTGCTACGTTTCAATATGAAGAATTGATTGAACGTGCTTTAAAAGAAGATATTGGTACCGGAGATCTCAGTACGCTGATCATTCCTGAAGATTACCAGAGTGAAGCCAGAATCTATGCCAAAGCACATGGGATTATCTGCGGCCTTTTTATTGCTGAGATGACCTTTAAGAAGATAGATCCGTATATAGACGTTCAGATGCAGGTTGAAGACGGAGACAGTATCGGACCAGGGACCCTGATCATGAAAATTAATGGTTCACTGGCAGGAATCCTTCAAGCTGAAAGAACTGTACTTAATTTCATTCAGCATCTTTCAGGAATATCTAGTATTACAAGAAGATTTGTCGAACTTGTATCTGATTTAGGCGTTAAGGTCACAGATACGCGCAAAACGATGCCGGGTATGAGAAACTTGCAGAAATACGCTGTCAGGGTCGGTGGAGGAACGAATCACCGTTTTGGTTTGTATGATGCCGTTATGCTTAAGGATAATCATCTGGACGCAATCGGAAATCTGGCTGAGGCTGTTCAAAAAATCAAAACAAAAGTTGGCCATATGGTTAAAATAGAGGTTGAATGTGAAACGCTGGAACAGGTACGGGAAGCCGTTCTGAGCGGCGTTGACGTGATTATGCTCGATAATATGTCCCTGCAGGATATGAGAACAGCGGTTCAGTATATAAACCACCGGGTTATCGTAGAGGCGTCCGGAGGAGTCAGGGAAGACACTGTGCGTCAAATTGCCGAGACAGGCGTCGACATTATTTCGGTAGGCAGACTTACGCATTCGGTCGAAGCGATTGATTTTTCGATGGTTGTTGATGATTTCAAGCCATCTATTCAGAAGCACCTTCATTCTGCTGAAAAAATATAAGCTAGTACTTATCCGGTTCTAAAGGAGACGAGTACAATGATTTTGGTCATCGATATTGGGAATACGAATATTGTACTTGGTGTTTACCAAGACCGTGAGCTTATTTATTACTGGAGAATTTCCACGGATAAAAACAATACATCGGACGAATATGCGTCGACAATTAAAAATTTATTTAGTTTTCACGATTTGTCTTTCAGCAATATATCCGGGGCTATTATTTCTTCGGTTGTACCGCCTGTGACGCCTGCGCTGGAACAGATGATCAAAAAGTATTTCAGCGTAACCCCGATTATTGTTGGCCCGGGCGTGAAGACGGGCATTTCCATTAATATTGATAATCCCAGGGAGCTTGGTGCAGACAGGATTGTCAACGCTGTTGCTGCCTATACCAAGTATGGCGGGCCATTAATTATTGTTGATTTTGGTACGGCAACAACTTTTTGCGCCGTCAGTGAAAAGGGAGAGTACTTAGGGGGGGCGATTGCACCTGGAATCGGGATTTCCACTGAGGCACTCTACCAAAAAGCTTCAAAATTGCCTAGGGTAGAGATTGTTAAGACCAAAAACGTTATCGGCAAAAATACAGTCAGCGGTATGCAAGCGGGAATATATCATGGATTTTGCGGACAGATTGACCGTATTGTCGAGCTGATGAAAAAAGAATTTGGCGGAAAAATTAAAGTCATTGCAACCGGGGGTCTAGCTGAACTGATTGTCGGAGATTCCAAAATGATCGATATTATTGATCCTTTTTTAACGTTGGAAGGACTTTTGTATATTTATGAAAGAAATTTGCGGTAATTGTACACGTTGAGGTAAAAATGAAATTAGGGAAGTATCATTTGTCAGAAAAGCCTGTTTTTATGGCCCCGATGGCAGGGATAACGGATAAGGCCTTTCGGGAGATCATCCGGCTTACAGGCGGCAAATACGTAATAACGGAAATGATCAGCGATAAAGCACTCCTGCATCATAATGCCAAGACATTTAAAATGCTTGATCTTAAAGGAGAAGAAGAGCCCCGAATTGTTCAGCTTTTTGGATCCGAACCTGTCCCAATGGCCAGAGCAGCTGAAATAGCTGAAACATATGGAGCTGATATCATAGACATTAATATGGGATGTCCGACACCAAAGATTGTGAAAAATGGGGAAGGAGCATCCCTTCTTCGAAACATTCCGTTAGCGATAGAAATTGTCTCCGAAGTTGTAAAGGCTGTGAGGGTTCCTGTTACCGTTAAAATCCGCCTGGGATGGGATAGCTCCACTATCGTTGCACTTGAACTGGCATCAATGTTAGAGCAGGCAGGAGTCAGCATGCTGACAGTTCATGCCCGGACCAGAGAACAATATTATTCCGGAAAGGCTGACTGGGAATGGATCAGTAAAATTAAAGCAAGAATTGGCATACCTGTGATTGGGAACGGGGATATTCTATCTCCGGAAGATGCACTGAAAATGGTTCGGCTTACCGGATGCGACGGAGTCATGATAGCGAGGGGAGCTTTAGGAAATCCGTGGCTGATTGGCAGATCCCAATATTATCTCGATACGGAAACACTTCCACAGGAACCTGGCAATAGAGAAAAACTTAGAATACTTATTCAGCATTTTGAAAAGATTATTGAATATAAAGGCGAAAGAACCGGCGTACAGGAGATCCGCAAACACGCTTCCTGGTATATCAAGGGTATGAGGAAAGCAGCAGAGTACCGGAACCAGATTATGAAAATCAAAAGTTACCAGGAAATGAAGACGTTGTTTTCAGGCATTTACTCGATGGAATGCCCGAACCATTAATCCGGCTATCAAAATATTAAGTAAATTTGCTTGACAATAAAATGGAGGTTCCTTATAATTACGAGTATTAAAAAGCTAGGAAGAGATTTACAGCGTATATTTTATTTTACTTGTGTATATAATGTCTCACATAAAAGGATTCAAAAAAAAATTACCTCATAAGAGAAAGAGGGAGGGGTATTTTTTATGCCCGAAAAAGAAGTCATCTTAACACTTGATGGTCTGAAGAAACTAGAAGAAGAACTGGAAATTCTAAAGACGCAAAGAAGAAGAGAAGTTGCTGAGAGGATTAAACAAGCCATTGAGTTTGGAGATATATCCGAAAACTCAGAATATGAAGATGCAAAAAATGAACAGGCTTTTATCGAAGGCAGGATCATTACCCTCGAGAAAATGCTGAGAAATGCCAGAGTCATTGACGACAATGATGAAAAAGACCATGTTGCCATAGGAAGTACAGTGCTGTTAAAAGATGTTGAATATGGGGACGAAGAAGAGTATACCATCGTCGGCTCGGCAGAGGCAGATCCGGCAGTCAATAAAATTTCCAATGAATCACCGGTTGGCAAAGCTGTTCTTGGACAAATTAAAGGCAGCGTTGTTGAGGTTAATGTTCCGGCAGGAATGCTTCGTTATGAAATTGTAGATATCCGCTAGTTTACTTGCTGCTTTCTATTAAAAATTTATTTGTTCAATGGTCCATTTCAACAAAATGAAGCTGAATTTTAGCCCGTAATACCGCATGATGGTGTTACGGGCTGGATAGTGTTTACAGGGTATTGGTATTATGTGAACACTAAATCTACATGTTTCCGCTGGTTAAATTTTTGTATGACTGTGTTTTCCTGCAGTTCCTTACCATCCGAAAATTTTCCTCAACGGTTTACATGTGTTTTAGAGCTGACAAGGTACTAGTTGGATAGCCTCGTTTGGTATAATATAGTATTGAACTGAAACAGATGTTGGGGGAAAAAACGATGGAAAATCTGGATATTAATGAACTGATGCGTATTCGCTTGGACAAGCTGGACAATCTCAGGGCGAAAGGTATTGAACCCTATGCAGACCATTACTTGAGAACCCATTTATCACAGGGCATTATCGAGAATTTTGATGAGCTGGAAGGGCAGGATGTCAGCGCAGCCGGAAGAATCATGTCCAAAAGAGATCAAGGGAAAGTTCTTTTCGTGCACATTCAGGACCTTCAGGGGAAAATCCAGATCTATATTCGGGTTGATGCGTTCGGCGAAGAAATGTTTGACACGATAAAGACGTTTGATATTGGTGATATTATCGGCGTCCGCGGCAGCGTTTTCCGTACCAAAAGAGGCGAGATTTCAATAAAGGCTGAGGATATTACATTACTATCAAAATCGCTGAGACCGCTGCCGGAAAAGTTTCATGGGCTTACCAACGTCGATATCCGTTACCGTCAGCGTTATCTTGATTTGATCATGAATGCAGAAGTGAAGGAAACATTTATCACCAGAAATAAAATTATCAGAACGATGCGTGAATACCTGGAAGAGAAAGGATTTCTGGAGGTTGAGACGCCTACGCTGCTTCCGATAGCAGGCGGCGCGACTGCAAAGCCTTTTATTACGCATCATAACGCGCTTGATATGCAGTTATACATGAGGATAGCTTTGGAACTTCCGCTTAAGAGGCTGATTGTGGGCGGTTTTGAAAAGGTATTTGAAATTGGCCGTAATTTCCGGAATGAAGGAATTTCAATTAAGCATAACCCTGAATTTACCATGATGGAACTATATCAGGCTTATGCAAATTATGAAGATATTATGAACCTTACAGAGGATATGATCGTTTATATTGTGGAGAAAGTTCTTCATACCCAGGAAGTTAATTATCAGGGTGAGAAGATTAATTTCGCGAAGCCCTGGCGCCGCTTGCCGATGCTTGACGCAGTTAAAGAGTATGCTGGAATAGATTTTACCCAAATTGAAACCGATGAAGAAGCTAGAAAAGTTGCCATGGAGAAAGGGCTGCAAATTAATGCCCTGGAAACCAAGGGCAAAATTATCAATGAGGTTTTTGAAGAATTTGTTGAACCAAAACTTATTCAACCAACTTTTATCATCGGTCATCCTGTAGAAATTTCTCCTCTCGCTAAAAGGAATGCAGAGAATCCTGAGTATACGGACAGGTTTGAGGTATTTATTTATGGTAGAGAGGCAGGAAATGCGTTCTCGGAGTTAAATGACCCCATTGATCAGAGAGGGAGATTTGAAAAACAGGTTCTGGAAAGAGAAAAGGGTGACGATGAGGCGCACATGATGGATGAAGACTTTCTTCAAGCGCTTGAATATGGACTTCCGCCTACAGGCGGACTTGGCATTGGGATTGACAGGCTCGTCATGCTTCTGACAGACTCAGCCTCTATCAGGGACGTTATCTTATTCCCTACCATGAAAGCCAGAGAGGATTAATAAAAAATGAATATTTAATTAAGAAAATGATTATCCTTTAGATATTCGTAGAATTTTGTAGAAAAAACGAAGCATTCTTGACCTAGTGATGTTTAAACTGGCATAAAGATGCTTGAAAGGTACCGGTAACTTTGTTATTATAACTAAGCGCTCGGGACACAGCGAGCCAAAAGGAAATCAAGGTCATTGAAAACTGAACAACAAGAATGAATTAAAAGCTAGACTCGTCAATGAATTTTGGTAAACAAACGAGCTGAATCAAGCTCCGTAATAGTTTT
>Ga0209639_1001081_pt1 | contig 30668 bp, 24 predicted proteins | sample EPASupsiteHSE605_FD_187268 | JGI IMG/M metagenome (GOLD analysis project Ga0209639, IMG submission 187268) | Bioremediated contaminated groundwater from EPA Superfund site, New Mexico - Sample HSE6-05 (SPAdes) (version 2) | ecosystem: Environmental > Aquatic > Deep subsurface > Groundwater >... | reverse complement strand
GGACAAAGAAGTGGAGATGCGGCGAAGGTTTTCGAGGAGATCCCCTGACGGTACCGTCCGGGGAACTAAGTACTCAAAACTTAATCCCCGCATCAAACGAAATCATCCGCCCGGGGCAGTACTGGCCCTTGCTGTCGGTGTAAAGCTCATCGGCGATATTGACCACCGAAGCCGATACAATCCAGCGCTTTTTAAACGTGTACGACACTTTTACATCGGCCGTAAAATACGCATCGTATTCGGCCGGCAGACCATATTTTTCGTCCGGCGTGTTGGTGTCGTTCACCCAGCGCGAGCCCACATAGCGCGCATTGAACGAAATGCCCGCATTTTTATATTGATATTGCAGCCCAATGTTGGCCAGATGTTGCGGAACATTGCTCAGATACAAACCCGTGATATCGGTTTGCTGCGCCATAGCCGGCGTGTAGTCGCTCACCACGGAATGCGCAAAAGCATAATTGAAAAAGCTGTTCAGATTTTTATGGATGTTATAATGGAAATCCAATTCAGCGCCCGCAATCTGAACTTCCGACACATTCGATGTAACAATCACCGGCGCTGCATAGCCCATGTCGACTGTGTCTCCGGTAGATACAGGATACATAAAATTCTTTCCGAAGCTGAAATACACCACCGGCTCAATGGTGATTTTTGTATTGACTTCGTGGCGGTAACCGACTTCGAAATTATCGAGCGTCTCGGGAACTAGATCCGAGTTGGCCACCTGAAATCCGCCACGGGTCTTGCCTGAACGACACAGGTCATCAAGTATGGGCGCACGGAAACCATGCGCATACGACACATAAATCCGTTTGTTTTCGCTGATGAAATATTGCAGCGCGAGTTTAGGACTCAGCGATTGCCACTGCTTTTCAGCCATGTTGTCATTGACATACGTCAGCAAATACAAATTATCGGTGCCCGGATTTTCAACTGAAAAGCGTCCATCGCGAAAATGCGCATAGTCGTAACGAAGTCCTGCAACCAGCTTCCAGCGCTCTTTTCCAAAGGAATATTCTTCCTGCAGAAACAAAGCGGCCATATCCATGATACCAGCATTGATGATTTTATCAGTCGAGGTATGATATACGTCAGCCGCATCCACTGCGCCCTGGCGTACTTCGAGACCATAAGTCAGCACATGATTCTGAAAAATATTTTTACTCGCATGCGCAATCAGTCCGAGGTCGGTACGCTTTGAATCGACGTCGTAGAGCGTGTATTCGCCCGACTTGACATACTCATTTATTTTCGCATAATTTTCCTGAAGGAAAAACATATTCACCAAAGTCTTCCATCCTTTCACTTCGTTGCGCAGCCCGGCACGCAGATGATAGCTGTCGTGTTCGGAAAATGAACCCAGTTTTTCATACACCTTTTCTCCCCCGCCCCGTTTATCATCGAAGAGCATGGCGCTGATCCAGCAATGACTTTTTGCATTGAATTTAAAACCACTTTTCAGCGAAAACATTTTTTCTTTCAGAAAAGCAGGCACGGTGTATTCGGTGCGCATATAATCCGGTTCGCTGATGTAGCCGTCGCTTTCGCGCCAGAAAGCACTGCCGGACCAGAAAAATCCGCGGTCTTTTGTTTTACCGTTGAAGCCATTCAGCGCCAGATCGCCCGACAACGTATTGTACGTGCTGTAGCCAAGTTTCAGACGTCCGCTCAGTTTTTCTTCGGGAATAGCGGAGATAATATTGATGACACCACCAATGGCATTTCCGCCATACAGGGCCGATGAAGGACCTTTGACCACTTCCATGCGATCGACCTGCAAAGGATCAATCAAGTTGAAATTCACGGTGCCGCCATCCGACTTATTGATGGGTACACCATCGATCAGCACGAGTGTACGGCCTTGTTCGCTGCCCGATAAACCGCGCATGGTGACAATGGATTTCGCAGCAAAGATGCCCATCGGACGGTCAATCATCACACCCGATGCATACACAAAAGCGTCATCAATACTTTGCAACGGCAAGGCATGAATGGCCGCAGAATCAATCAGCGAGACCTTTTGAGGAATCTGCATCGGATCGCATGCTTCGCGCGTGGCGGTGACGCAGACCGTTGAAACATTGTATGTGAGCGGTGTCAGCGCGAATGAAAACATTTTCAGATTTTTTGAAAACAGGTCAGACGCAGCTTTCCGAAGGATGACAAATCCGATGTGCGAAATTTCAAGAGAATCGTTTTCGACTTTTGAAAAAGGAATCAAAAAAGTTCCGTCTGCTTTCGTTGTTGTACCTTCTCCGCTTTTAATCCAGCGCACCGAAGCATCGGCCACAGCCTGTTTATCGTATGCATTGTATACATAGCCGGAAACAAGCGTCTGTGAGGTGCACAGCACAGGAAACAACACAATTAAAATCAGAACAAACTTTTTCATTTTCAGCTGAAATTAAAATGAGGCTGTTTCAAAATTCAGGGCTGCGGTACAATCGACTCTTCCAGGTCTTTCATTTCATTCCAGACTCTGGAAGGTCGGGTGGCAGGATGTCTGAATTTTGAAACAGCCTCAAACTAAAATATTATTCAACAATCAGGCTTTGGTTTTTGACATTGTTGTCAACCGAAATCATACGAATCATATAATTTCCGGCAGCGAGGTTGCTGATATTGACATTCTGAGCGGGGTTGCTGATGGTTGAAACCACGCGTCCATCGGTGCTCATGATGTACATAACGGCAATGGATTCATTGTTTTCAATGTTCAGTACATCGCTTGCAGGGTTCGGGAATACGCGTGTATTCATCAGACTGTTTTCGCCAATGGCGGTGTTGTTGTTTCCAAGAACAAAAATATCATCCATTTTTACAACACCAACGGAATCAACGGTGCCACCAGACACGTTTTCATTGGTAATGCTGAGGAAACGTACATATACCGATTGTGATGCATTCCATGTTTCAGAAGGAAGATTCCAGCCGTCAATAACGCCGGTAGTCCAGTCGTTGGCAATGGTAACAGTGTCGGTACTTACATCGGTCCATGTGCCTGAGCCACCGATTTTATACTGCACCTTAAAATATTTCGGGCCGGGGTTGGCGCCACCACTGCGCATTTTGGCATACAAAACCAGATTGTTGTAATATCCGGTTTTGAACTTAATGGAGAAATACTTGTCATTCATTCCATTTTCCCAGCTGTTTGCTGTAGCAGCATAATCAGCAACACCATTGGTAAGTGTGACTGAATCGGTTGTTCCGGCTGATTCCGATTCAAAACGAATGTCATAACCCAGATTGAGGGTATCGCCAAAATTGGCATTCAGACTATCGAGACCAGTGTTTACCGGAAATGTAAAACCAATGACAGTGTCCATCTGTGCAAAGGTCATTGTGCTGAAACCCAGCACTGCAACGAAAAGAAGTAAAGCTTTTTTCATGTGATCGTTTTTTGTTATTGTTGGATTTTAATGTCGAGTGTTATCGTTCCTGTATCCGCTTCATCGGCCGCCACGACTTTGATCAGACCTTTCTTACCATTGGCCGTCAGGAAGGGAACAATTTTTCCGGTGGTCAAAAACTTACATTTCTGATTCACATACGTGGGATTATATGCGGCCAGCAGCAGACTGTCGTTTGAGCAGGCATCGAATTGTGCGGCCGAAATCAGGTCGTAATCCGATGTGTGATAATCGTACAAGGTAGCATTCTGCACCGCCCAGGAAGTCATGATCGGATATTGTGTCTGTGCGTCGGTCTGCGCCGGACAAACCAGTGTCGGTGACGGCAATCCGCTGCTGAGATAAAAATAAGGAATGATGTGAACTTCGCTCTCATGGCCGCTTACCGATGTGTTGTCAAAAACAGTTCCGGTAAACGGATCAAGAAAATGTCCGTACACACTGTTGTTCTGATAGCCCATCACAACATTGGAGTAATGATGAATAGCGCCATACCCGCTGGCCGAATCTTTAAACACGGTAAATGATGCAGAAGTTGTATTGCGGTTGTAATCCATCACCGTGATGACATAGGTTTCTTTTTCAGCAATGCCTTTGTAAAAGACTTTAACCACATTGAGTGTTTTGCTGTTCAATCCTTCACTGTAAATGGTAGATGTGCCGCTTTCAGTCACCACATCCACTTTGAAATACGTCAGATTCGATGAAATTCCTTCGGCATGAACTGCAAAACGGATGGTGTCGTTAATGGCCAGCACAGCGCTGTCCGACACATAAGCACCGCCCAGTTCCAGCTGCAATGCAGGCGGCGTGGTGGTGTCTTCGTCCTTGTTGCAGGAAACAAACACCAGCAACAATCCGGCGATCAAAATATGTATTATTGACTTCATTTTCCGATTGTTATGCACATTGTTGCATATCGCGTGCAAATGTAGAAAAAATTTTATATTTCAATAAATTTTGTTGTGATTTTCTGTATAGTAAATGCAATTATTTTGTGGAATGGTTACACAGAGTTCCACAAAGTTTGTCACTGAGTTCCACAGAGTAAATGATGCAAAAGCCGAATCAAAATAACACAACAACGTTGTGTTTAATCAATAGCAGCAATTTAATTTTCAAACTCGCTTGCAAATTAATATTGCTGCTATTGATTTCGGCTTTTGCTGCACAAATCAAACTTTGTGATACTCTGTGTGTACTCTGTGTTACTCTGTGAAACATGCACTACAAGCGTAAAGTCAAACGGCCGGAGAAAAAGCGCCCCGGACTCAGCAAACCTTTTTTATCGATGAATTGTGCATCGAATAAATCATTGACACCGATTCCAAAGGAATATTTTTTAATACGCGCACCCAGCATCAGATTCACCACATGATACGCATCGACAATCTGCGTGTTTTCGTCATCGGCAAACGTTTCACCTGTGAAGCGGTATTCAGCACTCAAAGTGAATATGCGGTATTTGAACAAACCATCGAGCGACAACAAATGTTCAGGAACTTCGGCCATAAACAAACCACTCAGATCGGCATCACCTTCCATGGCGTCGTATTCGGTAATGGCAGAATGATTGTACGAATAGCCCGCCTGCAGCGACATCCAGGTATACGGCGAATAATACAAAGCGAGTTCGGCGCCTGCCACGCGGCCTTCCGACACATTGCGTTTTTGAATCATTGGCTTGGGCCCGTCACTCAGCACTTCAACCGAATCGCCGGTCCAGACCTGGTAAATCATGTTGTCAGCAATGGAATAATACACCGATGGTTCAATGGATAGTTTATCTGTAATCGCCCATTCAATGCCGGTTTCAGCGTTATACAATACTTCCGGTTCCAGAAAAGGATTGGCGATTTTAATGCCCTTGCGGATTTTTCCCGAGCGCGTCATGTCGTCAATCGTAGGCGGCATGAAGCCTTTCGACAGTGACGCATAGAAATTGAATTTGTCATTCAACAAACATTTGTACGCCACTTTGGGACTCACACTCTGCCACGTGCTGGTCGGGTGCTGACCGGAATACGGGATCAGAAAATCGCTGAGTGCCGTAGGATTGACAATGATAATTTCGCCCTGGCTGTATTGTCCGAAATCATAGCGCAGTCCGGCCTGCAGCAACGAACGTCTTCCGATTTTTTTTGAAGCCTGCGCAAACAATGCTGCAAAATTATGCATGCCGAAAAAATAAATTTCATCTGTCGCAGTCAGATACAGATTTTTTCCATCTTCGACCGAGTATTTGCAATCCAATCCATAGATAATATCAAAGCTTCTTTTGATGCGGGTTTCGACAGTCGACCATACACCGGCATCAATTTTTTTGGTCGGATTTTCCGACAGTTTATACTCTCCATAACTATTGATACTTTCGCTCTGATTGAAGTAATCCTCGTAATTGGTAAACGCCACTAATTTGTACAGGCTTTTCTTCTTCTGAAGCTGATAACGGACACTTCCCATCCACGTAGTAAAGTCATCGTAATTACCGAAACGCTCATAAACAGTCGTTCCCAGACCAGAAATAAATCGCGATCCAAGCACAGACATTTCGATTCGGGCGCTATCACTCAACATCAGACCGGTTTTAAAATACGCATTGTACTGCGATAAAAAACTTTTCGAAGAATATTCATTGCGGATATTTTCGGGATCGAGATAATATCCGTCGCCATCGACACCGGATAAACTCAGCCAGAAATAGGGCTTTCCTTTTACCGCAGCAGAAGCCAGTTTGCAGCCATAGCCAACGGTGTTGAACTGCGAAATAAATAAATTGGCTTCGGTCACCGGCACACCGGAATTTTCAGCTGTGATCAGATTGATGGTGCCGGTCATCGCATTGTTGCCATACAAGCTCGATGAAGGACCTTTCACCACTTCAATCTTTTCGAAAGCATTGTTGGGAAGCAGGTTCCAGTTGACGCCACCCCCACCCGATTTATTCAGCGGAACACCGTCGAGCATCACCAGCACACGCGAAGCGCTGCCGAGTCCACGCATGGTCACACTTGCATTGCGCGAATACATGCCCCAGCTGCGGTTTACATACACACCTGGCACCGACTTCAATAATTCATCGACATTGGTGGATGATGAACTTTCTATGGTGGTTGAATTAATTGTATTCATGCGGGCCGGGACCTCTTCTTTTTTGCGCTCAACACGGTCCGAAGTAATCACAACCTGATGCAGCGGACGTGGAATCTGACGCATCCAGATGCGCTCTGTGAGCGGGCTTCCGTCGTTAGATTTTTTAATCGTCCACGACACCGTTTCATATGCTACGTGGGTGATTTTCAATTTCCATGGACCATTTCCGGGTAACGACAAGGAGAAAGTTCCCTGAGCATTGCTGATGGCGCCAAGCCGAAGACTATCGGCGGTAATGGCCACATCGCTGATGGGATCGCCTGTTGCTGCATCAAACAAAATGCCGGTGAAATTTTGCTGCGCCGATAATGAAAACGCGCACCATGAAACTATGAAAGCAATCAATAATTTTTTCATCAATCCTGCATTTTAATGCTGATTTCAATCGTTCCTTCGTTGGTTCCAACTACATTGTGCACATAAAAAATTCCGTAGCGTCCATCCGAACAAAACTCATACATGTGGCCTGCCTGCAGTATTTTCGCTTTACGTTTTCCAATGTCATACGGAAAAATATTGGCAATAATCAGCGAGTCATTCTGCATCGACATGAACTCAGCTTCGGTGTTGAAAATCTGCACGTAGCGGATTTCGTTTTTGACTGTCCAGTTCGCAAGCCCGCTGCTGCCGCCGAAATACGAAGTATCGATGTTGGCATTCGGCGACGCGATCGTATTCAAATCTGCGACGTCGTAATAATACACCATCTGCACAGAATCCTGATTCAGAAAAGCCTGCGACAGATTAAAAATCTGACCGGAAAACAAATTCAGAAAACTGCCGGTCGTAGAATTATTCTGCGCTCCAAGAACAATGTTGCTTAAAGTATTGATGTCGCCATAGACCAAAGTTGGCTTCAGGCCAATATTAAATGAAAAAGTCGTTTCATTGAAATCGCGGTCGCGGATAATGACGGTATATTTTTCAACGCTGTCAGTGCCGCGTACAATGGTGCGGTGCGACACAAACGAAGCGGCATTGAGGCCACTGTCGAGCACATGCACGCCATTGCGCAACAAGGCAAAATAGGTAATGTTGTTGTCGTTGCCCATTCCTGACACAATAATATCGAGGCTCTGTCCGGCTTCGAGTGTGGTATCGGCCATAGCTGTACTGTCCGAAAACGTGACAGTCAGCGTCGGAGGTACGCCGGGATCATTCTCCTGCGAGCAGGACTGCATCAGCATTGCCAGCAATCCACTTAGCAGCAGTAAGAAAACAATAGGTTTGGTATTTATTTTCATATCGGTTGTCAAAAAAATCAGAGGCGTTTAAGCCCCCGATAAATGGAATATCCGAGAATGGTTCCGGCCACACCGAATGCGAAATGCATGAACGTGGCGTAGAGCGGATTCACCAGCAATGATTTGTAGGGAAAGCCGGTTGCAGCATGAATGCCTAAACGGGCTACGGGGATGGTCATGTAGGCAAGTCCACCAAACACAAACAACAGAATGGCGCTGGCTTTTCCGGTATTCCGGAAAGCATCGGTCAGCAGACATAAAACAATGGCCGGCAACATGAAAACAATTTCGGCAAATGGATCTGTAAAGCTCAGGAAAGGCAGAAACAGCGCGGCTCCTGCACCCAAAGAGAAAATAATTCCCCGCATGCGGAAGCGAAACATCAAAGCAGTTGCCGTAGCCAAAGCCATGAATTCAAGTCCGTGATGCCCCGGAATACCAATCGGATTGCGGAAACGCGCATGAAGAATCACGGCACCGAAACCGGCCGCAAATAAAATTAAAAGCTGAAATGCCAGTGCAATATCACGACGAGATTGACCTGAGATAGTCCTTACTGATTGATTTCCAAGTGTGTTCGCCATCTTTCTCCACAATTAAAGTGTACATGCCATTTTTGAGCACCGGCTTCCAACCTTCAGCAAGCGAAATAACCGCGTCCGGGGGAATCGGGGCATCAAAAATATCAAAAATTTTCCGAATATGAAAATTTGTGCATATCTCGGCTGCCGATACCGTTCCGTGAAAGGCCCTGAAGTCGGCTGCCAGCATCAGAATACGGCCGTCATTGCCCTGTTTTCGCAGACCGCAGGCGGCCAGTGAACCAATGATGCCATCGCGGGTGCCGGTAAGACCTTCGAGAAAAACATTGTTTCGGGCGGCCAGATCGCGGGCAGCATCCTGCGTAAGAATTTCTTTCTTTGCACGAAGTCCCCATTGTACCTGCTCGTCCGAAACCGCATCAAAAGCCACCATGCATAAGCCGGCATCGGAACCTTCTGCAGCGACTTCAAGCAGATAATTCCTGCAAAAAGTTTTCAATTCATCGTGCTTGTCCGAATCCACTTCAAGACAGGCCGAGCTGTTGTGCGAAGTGTACGGGATGTCGGGATGAAAATACAACTGATGCCTCGAAACGCAATGCGACTCTGCAATTCCTGCTTCTTTAAGTCGTCGGGCCAGCTCGCGCACAACAAAGCCGGTTCCGCGGCTGTTCAGGTTATCGGTGTCGTCGATGCCAATTAAATATTTCATTTCGTTCGTTTTTCGTTACAGGCGTTACACGTTACAAAGTTACAATCGTTACAGAATTCAACACAAATCTATCTTCATACATTTTCACATCTTCACATCATTTCGTTACACGTTACAGTATTCAGCAATCAGCATTCAGCATTCAGCTTTCAGTAGTCAGCATTCAGCAGTCAGCTTTCAGTTGTCAGTCAGGCGACAGGTAACAGGCGTCAGGCGTTTAGCATTGTGCATTGTGCGTTGTGCGTTGTGCGTTGCGCGTTGTGCATTGTGGCCGACGCCGCCCGCTGCAAGCCTCATGCCGCATGCGTTGCGCGTTGTGCCCTGTGCGTTGTGCCCTGTGCATTGTGCATCATCCGCCGGTATTATAGAATTCATGCGTGTTTGAAGAAGTTCCTGATTTTGGCTTGTTACCGAGTGCCATCTCAAAAGCCTTTGCTATGCCCAGTTTCCGGATATTGAATTCTTCGTTGCTGAATAAACAGGGAATGAGATTTCCGTTGGCAGTCAGCCGCAAACGATTGCACGAAGCGCAGTTGCCACCATCGCCGCCAATCACTTTGCTGAATTCGCCCGTGTTCAGATTCATTAAATGAATGTATCTCACTTCAATTCCGCGCGCATCGGCAAATTGCTGCACCATCTGCGCATCGGGCTCTGCTGGCGAGTTACGAATCACACAATTCAACTTCACAGGCGTCAGTCCTGCTTCAACAGCAGCATCAATTCCGGCAATGACATCCTGCAGATTTCCACCGCGCGATAATTCCGAAAACCGCACAGGATCAAGTGTGTCGAGACTAATGTTGATTCGTTTCAATCCGGCTGCTTTCAGTTCTTTGGCAAAAACAGGTAATAAAATGCCATTCGATGTCATCGTAAGTTCTTCAATGCCGTCAATTTGCGACAGCAATGAAACCAGCTGTACAACACCTTTGCGGACCAGTGGTTCACCTCCGGTGATGCGGACTTTTTTAATCCCATTGGCTGCTCCGTACCGCACCAAATCAACAATTTCATCAAATGATAAAATGTCAGTGTGATTCAGCATGGGGACACCTTCTGCCGGCATACAATAGGTGCAGCGCAGGTTGCAGCGGTCGGTGACCGATACACGCAGGTAATTTATTTCGCGGTTAAAACAATCTAACATCCACCAAAGTCCCTTCTTTAATTTCAAGATCACCCACTACCATGGCAATCACGCCAACCGCATTCAGTAAGGAATTGATGTGTGCCGATCCGTGATATTCAACCTGCACCAGCTTACCTGATTCATTCACCGAAACCGGATAAAACGATTTGCGCTGTGCTTTTTTCCGGTGAAAGTCCTGTCCTGTAATCCCTTTCATGATGCGGTTTTCTGTCATTGTGCCGCCCAGTTTTTTAATCAGTAAAGAACCCAGTAATTCAAACTGCACAAACGATGAAACCGGATTTCCGGGCAGTCCCATAATATATTTTTCGCCCAGCTTTGCAAGCGTAGTCGGACGTCCGGGCTGTACTGCAATGCTGTCGAACAGAATTTCGAAACCAATCTGCTGCATGGCTTTCGGCACAAAATCGAAGTCGCCGGCCGACACACCACCACTCAGAAAAACAATGTCATTCGCACTGACAGCCGTTTTCAACGCAGCAACCGTCTTTTCAAAATCATCGGGCACGATGCCGTAATAGGTCGGAATTCCGCCATGCGACGCAATCTGAGCAAGCAGCTGAGCTGAATTGCTGTTTCGTATCTGCGAGGCAGCCGGCGTGCAATCGGGCTCTACCAGCTCGCTTCCGGTGCTTAAAACGCCCGCTTTGATCTGCCGGTAAACGTTGATTTCAGTTTTTCCGACCGCGGCCATCACCGCAATATGTTGTGGTTTAAGGAGAGTTGATGCGTGAATGAGCAGCGCACCGGTTTTCATATCCTCGCCTTTGCAAGCAATGTTGCTGTTTTTCGATGTGCCATTGTATGTGACCATTTCATTGTCTACTGTACAATCCTCGACCATCAGCACCATATCGGCGCCGGCGGGTACCGGAGCACCAGTCATTATGCGGATACAGGTACCTTCGGTAACCGGCATCGAAGGCATGACGCCTGCAGGCACTGTTTCGATGACTTTCATGGGTTTTGCAATATCATCAATCCGGCATGCAAAGCCATCTACCGCCGATTTATCGAAAGGCGGCATATCCATATCGGAGCGGATATCTTCGGCCAGTATGCGACCGGCGGCTCTGTCGAAACGGATGGTTTCGGTGCCGGCGATGACAGGCTGAGAGCGGACAACATCAAAAGCTTCTTCGAAGGAAATCATCAGAAATTTTTTGCAAAAGTACAGCGATTTGCAGAATTTTGCAAATGGAGGAGCTGATTATTATCACGGCGCAAATTCCATTACAGCGATAATCAAGGCTTATAAACGTTGCAGCCAGCGCATCAGGAATTTATCGTAGATGGAGTAATAGGGTTGCGCTACAGTAGAATTATAATAAAGCAGCCCTTTATCCATTAGCGAATTAATGCCACGCGTAACATAAGAAGAAGTACCAAGCGAGTATGTTTGAATGAAACTTGTGGAATGAGGCTGCAAAACACGTTCTTCTCTTGCAAATGCTATTAACAAAGCCCACTGTTGTTTTGAGAGTAAACTCCTGTACTGATAATAAGTACCTTCATTGATCTTAAGAATTTCCATGGCTGTTTTATAAACTTCGGTGAGTGTAATGTGCTTATAACCGGAAGCAAATAATACATTACATAAGTATTGAGTATAAAAAGTATGCCGGTGAGAATAATCCAGAATAAAAGCAACTGCATCATCCTGAATTACACGTTTATTCTTCTTAAACTGATTCCTGATAAATTCAGCATATTTATTCTCATCAATAAAACCGAGATTGACATTACTGCAGCTGGCATAAAAAGGTCGCTTATGATTATTGAAAATTTCGTGCATCAATTTCTGATTGCTGCCACAAAATATAAAATAGGTGTTTTTCAGTGTCTGCATATGAGTACGCAGTAATGCTTCGGTGTTTTTTTCGGGATACTCAATAATTTGCTGAAACTCGTCAATAGCAAAAACAATCTTCTTTCCCTGAGTATCCAAAAAGGAGAAAATCTGTTGAAGTGTTTTTTCATATTGCGAAGCGCCTGAATACTCAAAACTAACCTCGGGGTCACCTGTAAGAGTGTCATAGCTGATTACAGGACGTAACGAAGTAATGGCCTTTACGATCCTTTTTCCAAAAGTATGGGTCTCAGGAAAACGTTTATAAACAGCTGTCGCAAGCATGTTGGTAAAATCCTTCAAGGATGTACTGCTGAAAATATCAACGCAAAGGCAAACGACATTACGGTCCCTTGAATATGAATCTATAAGATGATGAATAAGTCCTGATTTGCCAAGACGCCTGATTGAAAACATGGTTGTGTTTATGTTGTTTCGGATATTTCTGCGAAGTAAATTTAATTCACCTTCACGATCGCAAAAAAAATCAGGGCCGTAATATCCGGAGATGGGGAAAGGATTAAAATCAGTATTCATGAGCAAAAATATTTTTGCAAATATACAATATTTTTCACACATTTTGTGTGACACATTTTGTGTGACACATTTTGTGTGATTTATTTATGCGAAATCAGAATAACCTCTGTTTATACAATACCCATATATGATACTGACACACGACCAGGCCGGACGTGGCGACATTATCTGATAAAGATGCAGAAACAGCCTTCCCTCCCGGAAATCTTATTTTCCGAAATGAATCATATACACATCCTGATTGCCGATATTCCCGTTTTTCTGAGCTTCTCGGGCAGTCGAATACACACCGGTCGATCCGTCGCTGGTCATCATAAATCCGGTGTCGTCCGATGTTGTGTTGATGGGATATCCCATGTTTTCGGGATCCGACCACACACCTTCTTCCGACAGTGTTGAAACAAAAATATCAAATCCGCCCATGCTGTTGGTGCAGTTGGAGCTGAAAAACAAGGTGACACCATCGTCCAGAATAAAAGGTGTGTCCTCGTCGTACCAGGTATTCACCGTAGGTCCGAGATTGTAAGCGGGGCCCCATTCGCCGTTGGGCATTTTTTCGGACATATAAATATCGAGTCCGCCATAGCCACCGGGACGATCGCTTGAGAAATACATTGCGTTTCCGTTTAGCGAAATATAGGCGTGAATTTCGTTGTTTTTACTGTTGATGTTCGGATTCATTCTTTCGGGCGCTTTATAGCGCTTGCCGCTGATTTCGGAATAATAAATATTGTAATCCTTGTTGTTTTTATCCTCACGGCTGAACAGCAGGTATTTTCCGTTTTCGCCCAGACTATTGCATTGTTCGCCGGATGGTGTGCTCAATTTCTGACCCATTTTTTTGGGCTTCGAAAACTTGTCGCCTTTGATGGTTGACATGTATACATCGGGCTTATAAACATCGTTGAGCCATTGTCCACCGGTTGATCCTTTCCGGTCGGAAGAAAAGTACAATACTTTTCCGTCGGGCGATAAAAACGGCTGTCCATCGTTGTAATTTGAATTCACAATTTTCACATTTTCGACACTTACATTTGATAATGGCGCCGCATAATGAACTCTGGCATTATTGACATAATTCATCCAGAGCGAAAGTTCCATTAAAAAAGCTGCATCACGGTTTTTTTCGGTCAGATACATACCAAAACGCATGAAGGCAGTATCTGCCTTATCAAATTCGTACACATTCATGTATAACTGTCCGAGAAAAAGAAGAGAGAAAACGGGAGAAGCAGTCTCTTTGTATGTATAACCATAATACGGATTCACTTTTTTGGTGGCTTTTTCGAGAAAAGGAATAATATCACCGGCCGGGCGACGCAGGTAGTAGTAGCTCATGGCTACATAGAAATTGATATTGCATTGTTCCCGGTCTTTGACCAGCAAACGTTTGAATCCGCGCAAAGAATTTTCAAAATAGCCGAAGTTATACCATTCGAGCGATTCATCGAAAAGCATTTTCCATTCCTTTTCGGCCTGTTTGATTGGATTTTGACCCGACACCTTAGCCGGAGCCATTTGCAGAGCCACCAGTACGGCGATAACGATAACTGCTTGTTTCATACCTTCCCCTAATTTGAAGTAAAAATATTAAAAATCCTGAATAATCAGCCGATTTTTATATTTAAACAGTCAATTTAATGGGATTTTTTTCGCATCCTCTATAAAGCTGTTATCGAATATTTCCGGTAACCCGCAACACATCCCAGCCCGTTCTCAATATTCGAAGGCACAATCACCGGCTCTGAAAATGGATCGTCGCCACCTTCCGAAAGAATGGCCCGGTGATAATAGTAATAATACGAATCGCTGGTATACAGGGTTAGCTTCAACGCCGACAAATTCGAAAGAGACTCTATATAACCCAGACTCAGCCTGCCTGAATACTCCTCACCATTAAACAACACATCCTTGAAAAAATCTTCCGCAGTGAGGTATTTCCGATAGGTATACGTTTCGGATGAATAGGGGTCGAAAAAAGTTATATCAGCGCCAATGCGGTAAAAATTCTCCTCGCCTGCAGCATCGTTGAATGAATAATGTGCATAATACTCATAACTGCTCATGCCATCGTATTGATCGACCTGCACCGAATCGATACCATCAAAAGTCAGCGATTCATTGCGCAGCAAAGGAACGGTACATGAGCCGTAGCACACTTCTTCAGCGCCGATATGCAGCGAAACAGTATAGGAGTTTCCGGGAATAATGCTGAAAGAATCGATGGGGACAGAAAAGCAATACTCCGCCATACCCTGAACACGTGGCAACTCATAACCATTGATAAAAACATGTGCCTGGGCTACCCACGATGTATCATCGGCCTCATCGCCGAAAACAGGATCGGACTGACCGATGAACACAGTCACAGCCGTATCTTCGGGCGACAGATAGGCATGGATGACATAATGTGATTCGGATGCAGGCAGATCAATTTCTGTCACCATGTCTTCGCACGAAGTCAAACCGATGAGAATAATACTCAGTAATAAAAGATTTCTTTTCATGATCAGAATTTTATGCTGTACGAAAACGAAGGAATCAACGGGAAAAGCGAGACCTGTTTCAGCTGATTGTTGCCAGTCATATAATCGGAATCGACAAAATAGAAATAGGGATTGTGACGGCTATAGGCATTGTATAAACCGATTTCCCAGGTATGTTCCGACTTTTCGCGTTGCTGATGATGCTGCAGTGCAATGTCGAGGCGGTGGTAAGGCCTTAAGCGGAAGCTGTTTTTAGGCCCGTAGTAATCAATAAACCAATAGGGATACGAGTCGTTGGATACGTCGTTCGGAATGGCATTATACGTTTCGGTTGGCAGATTCAATGCATTGCCGGAGCTGAACACCCAGACACAACTCAGGGTGAACATTTTGCTGACTTTGTACATATTCACGATTGAAATGTCATGACGTCGGTCGTATTTGGCAAAAAACTTTTCGCCGCTGTTGAGTTCATCAAACTGAAGCTGTGTCCAGCTCAATGTATAGCCCACCCAGCCTGTCCAGTTTCCGGTTCTTTTCTGAAGCAGGATTTCGCCGCCATAGGACCATCCCTGACCCACGGTAATGTTGCTTTCCCAGCTGAACTGATTGGCATCGGTCGGGTCATCAATCATCAGAAAACTGGCGCCATCGCGGTATCCGATTACATCATCACTTTTTTTGTAATAACCTTCAACCGTCAGTGCAAGTCCTTTCGGCAGATCGCGTGCATAACCGATTGCAGCCTGCCATGCTCGTTGTGGCCTCAGATTTTTGGTTGACGGAACCCAAAGGTCAGTCGGCAGGCCCATACCCGTGCTGCTGAGCAGATGCACATTCTGATTCATCAGTGTCCATGAGGCTTTCAGGCTGGATGTTTCAGTCAGCATATACGCAAATGCAATACGCGGCTCCGGAAAAATATAATGACAGGAATCACCGATAACATCATTCAGACGCAAGCCGATATTGCCACGCCACAGATTCCATTTCCAGTCATCTTCGATATAGAGCGCGCTTTCAAGCGTATGGATGGTATTGATTTCGGATTCATATTCATTGGTGCTGGACATTTCAATCACCACTGCTGAAGGCTTGAACCGATGCCATGTTGAGAGCAATCCATAACGGATGGTATGATTGGCTGTCGGATAAAATATAAAATCATATTTCAGACCCAGGTCACGGATTCCGCTGGAATAATCGAGTCTGAAGAAAGAACTGTCGTATTCCTCTTCTTCGAAAATGGTGAGTTTGTAATTGCTGAAAATAAGCGAGGCATTCGAAAACAGGCGGTTAGAAAACACATGATTCCAACGCGCAGTAGCCGTCGCATTTTCCCAAAACAAACCAGCCTTAAACAATGAATTGGAGGACGACGACATGCCACCTTCCCTGAACTGAAATTTATCACGACCGAAGTAGCCACTTACAAACAACCTGTTATTGCGATCGAATTCATAATTCAGTTTGGCATTCAGATCGTAAAAATAATAACCGGCGACGCCACTGCCAGTATTCATGAAAGGCCGCGCCAGCACGTCGATGTAAGTGCGTCGTCCTGATACCAGAAACGAAGATTTATTTTTCAGCAAAGGTCCTTCCAGTGTCAATCGCGATGAAATAATTCCGATACCGCCTTCACCGCTGAGTTTTTCGCGGTTGCCATCTTTCATATTCATTTCCACCACCGACGACAGACGTCCGCCATAGCGTGCAGGGAAGCCGCCTTTAATCAACTCGATACTTTTTAAAGCATCGCCGTTGAACAAACTGAAAAATCCAAACAGGTGATTGGCATTATATACGGTGGCATCATCCAGAATAATCAGATTCTGATCGGGACCACCGCCACGCACATACAAACCGCTGCTGCCCTCGTTTCCCTTCTGCACACCCGGCATCAGCTGCAAGGCTTTGAATACATCCTTTTCGCCCAGCAGGGCAGGAATATTCTTTACGTTTTCAACAGGCAATGTTATACTGCTCATTTGCGATACATCACTGACTTTTTCAATGGCATTGCCTTCGATAACCACCTCTTTCAGGTCGACACTTGGATCCAGAACGATATCCTTTTCAATCACCTGCCCCGGGCTGATGCGGATTGATTGTGACTGATAGCCGATGTATGAAAAGACAATTTCAACAGGTTCGGTAATAGAAAGAGTAAGACTGTAAAATCCATATGCATTGGTTACAGAGCCTGTTTTGAGTGAAGGCACATACACATTGACACCTATCAGTGTTTCGGCACTTCCTTTTTCGGTAATTCTCCCGGATATGGTTGTTTTGCTTTGTCCCCAAACCAAAACAGAAAACAGGAAGAATATCAGACTGCAAAATGTTTTGCAAAATGCTGTATTCATGTCCGGATCAAAGATTATTTCACTTCAAAAACCAGATGCACGGTAATGGAAGCTGTTTTTTCAACCGATGAAGTATTGAACGCGCCGCCCCAGCTGTAGTCTTCGTCCGAATAACGGGCGGTAATCTGAAACACACCCATGTCGCCCTGCATCAGCCGGCGGATAGAGCTGCCACTGTTTTGAGCAATTTTTTCGGCACGTGCTGTTGCATCTTTGGTGGCTTCTTCGATCAGCTGCAATTTCAGATCAGCCAGTTTGGTATATAAAAACATCGGCGCATCGCTGTAAAACTCAACTCCATCATCAATCAGTTTTGAAATATCGCGCGACACTTTTTCGATGAGCTTAATGTTTTTCGATTCTATTTTCACATTCTGTGTAAGTCTGTATCCGGTGAATTCGCTGCGGCTCGAGCCATCGTCATTATACACCGTCTGATATTCGCGGTTGATCTGAACAGCCGAAAACTGAATTTCCTTTTCAGGAACATTCTGCGCTGCCAGAAAAGCTTTTACTTTTTCAACATCCTGCTTCAGATCGTTCGAAGCCTGCTTCATGTCTTTGTTTGATTTCGAAAACGATCCGTTCCAGACAATCAGATCCGACGTAAAGTTTTTCTCGGCGAGTCCCGTGACCTCGATGCTGTGCGGCGCACGACTGCGGTCTCTGTAGTTTTTTCCAAGGAAGTAACCTGCGACAATCACTGCAACAGCAATGATAGAGGTTGTGATGATCGATGTGTTTTTCATGACGATATGATTTGATGAAGTTTTTCGATTTGTGCGGGCCAAGCGTATTTTTCAATAACGAAATTTCTACCATTTATTGCAATACGATCTCTTTCCTCTTTGTTTTTCAATAATGTAACCACCATCTCAATCCATTCATGCGGCGTTTCAGCCACCAGAATTTCATCGCCATGCCTGGCTCCCAGTGCGTTGTTTGCAAGATCGGTTGTGATACATGGTCTTTGCATCGACATGGCTTCGAGCAATTTATTCTGCAGTCCGGTACCAATCTGCATCGGAGCAATAAACAATGCAGAACTTTTGTAGTATTCGCGCGGATCATCAACCCAGCCGGTTACAATCACATGATCCGATGCCAGCATCCTCACCCGCCCATGCGGTTTTGCTCCGGCTATAACCAGCTCCGCATCAGGAATACGTTCAACAACACCCGGTAACACGTGTTCCACAAAAAATTCCATTGCATTGATGTTGGGCGGATAGGACATATTGCCCACAAACAACATCTCATGACGGATGTCGCAGTCAACCGGTGAATAATAACTGGTATCAACGCCATTCGGAATTACATGCACTTTGGCCTCGCTCACCGGTAGTTCATCTTTGTCCTGATCCGTAATAATCAGCGTATGATCAAACCAGGCTGCCACCTGAGCTTCGTAGCGCATCAGACGCTTACCTTCGGATTTCAAAAACATTTTCTGTAATCCCGATGCCGAGGCAGCACGGCGTTTCATGCCCAGCGACAAGGTATCCTGATAATCCAGTATTTTAATGCAACCAAGTCCGCGTGCATATTGTGCAGTCCGCACCAACTGACAGAAGACAGCCTTCGGTTGTTGCTGCCGGGCTGCTTTTCGCACCGCCCGTTTAAGTCTGAAACTGGTGAAATAAGCCACCTGAAAAGGTTTTCCGCTAAACAATGCTCCTATTGCATGAAATAAAACAGACAACAAATGAATGCGGAAAAAATGATATTCAGTTGAAACTTCTTTAATTTTTTCAACGACCTCGTTACTATATCGCTCATCATATAAAGCAAACAATGTGATGTCATAGTGCTCGCTCAAGCCTTTCATAAAATAATACGACCGCAGTTTGTCTCCTTTTTCAAGAGGCCATGGAATACGGGGTAATATCACAAATAATTTTGGACGATTCATGATGTCATTTTTCGTTCAATCAGTGTGATCAGATTGTTGGTAATGATTTCAGGTGAATGATGCTGTTGTATAGTATTCATGCCTGCTGCAGCAATATCGTGTAATTTCCGGGGATCAGCAATTACATCGCAGATTTCTGAAATCATGTGCTGATCATCGTTACAGATAATAATATCTTTTCCGTTAGTCACCTGCAATCCTTCGCAGCCAACAGGAGTTGTGATCACCGGCACGCCAAGTGACAAAGCTTCGGCAATTTTTATGCGCACACCACTGCCCGAAAACAAGGGTACAACAAGCGCATCAAGCGACAACATAAAATTCTCGGCACTGTCAACTTCACCTTCAACAAACAGATGGATGTCCGGATTGCTGACGAAACGCGGTGGCATGTTACGGCCGGCCAGATGAAATTCAGCCTTCGGATTTTTTTGAACAACAGCTGGCCATACCTGTTTCAGAAACCAGTCAATACCTTCGGTATTGGGCGCCCAGTCCATCGATCCGATATGTCCGAAACGTGCATCAAAAACATTTTTTGTTTGTGACTGTTTTTTCAATTCAACAGCAAAAGGGATCGTCTCAACATCGGCTGTTGGAGCCATTTTGCGGACAGTGTCAGCATCAACATGGCTGATAGCCGCAATGGCATCGGCCTGCAGAAAGCAATTCAGTTCGAATCGTTTCAGCTGTTTCGCAAGAATGCTGAGATATTTTTTCTTAAGGATATTTTTTTCGTTTGCTGCAATCCGCTCCCAGATAAGATGTTCAACATTGTGAGCGCGAAGTATAATCGGTCCTGAAAAAATTTTACGCATGAGTGCGAAATACGGCATCATAAAAATGCTTTCAATCAGAACCGCATCAAACGCCGACTTTGAAAGAAGTTGCTGCAATTGTTCCGCTATGTTGCGATTGTAAAAGCGCGTAATATGATGCGAGCGGTTCAGACATAAATCGCGGAATGCCGGCCAGATATACACCGATGTATCAACAGGTGAATAGCTGAAATCCTTTATTTGTGCGGCTAATGCGTCGCTCACGGTAAACCTGGGTGTACTCAATGTAAAAGTATGCACCTGATGTCCGGCATTCAGCAATCCGTCACGAATGGCTTTCATGGCCATCGGACCACCTTCGGCAGGCGGAAAGGGCGACTTATGACAAACCTGCAGGATTCTCATTTTTTCTGCGTTTGGAACGGAAGAAACGACCGATTCTTTCTGTAAATTTCACCCAGCGATCCGATTCCATCAAAGGACTGTCGGCTGTTGTTTTTATGGTGAGCCAGATGCCAAAAGGCAGCAGAATAGCCGATGAAATCCACATGCCGATTTCGGGAACAATTGCGCCTTCTTTTACAAACTTTTCGCCGGTAATGGAAATGATATAATACAAAATAAAAACAATGACCGATACCACCAGAGGCATTCCCAGTCCGCCTTTCCGGATAATGGCACCCAGGGGCGCACCAATAAAAAACAACAGCAAACAGGCAATGGACAAAGTAAATTTGCGGTGAATTTCGACCCAGTGCTTGATAAGTACTTTGTCTTTGGTGCCAATCTCCTTGCTGTAATTGTCAATCATCATTGAATTGGCTCTGGCTTTGCCAATGGCTTCGGACATAGCCATCCTGTTCTGTGCCGCATCAAGATCCTTGTTCAATTCATCAAAGGACTTGCTCTTAAATTCCATATGTGTAATGGGCGGACGTTTTTTCAGGATATAAAAGTTGTAGTAATAACTCAGCGATTTTTTGAACTGATCGGCAAACATACCCTGCCGGAATGAGCGGTTGTGCTTCAGAGTATCAATAGACGTATACAATTGCTTCAGGTTCATCATCTGGTAATGCTCCTTGAAAAGATCTTCGCTGGTACGGCTCATCGAGAACGAAGACAAATCGAAGCGAAGCACTTCCTCATCAAAATGAATCCGCTGCATGGGCCTTCGTGTAAGGCTTTTCGAATTGTCCCTGGGTTCATGATAATTGGTGCCGTTGCGCAAAGTAAAAATCAAAGTGCGTTTATCTTCGGTGGTTTCCATTTTGCCTTCCTGAGCAACCGTCAACGTAGTGTTTCCACCCGCATTGGTATGATCGTACACCAGCACACGGCGAATGGTCTGGCCGTCTTTATCCTTCTCACCTACTTTAATGACGTAGTTGTCAATGTCATGATAAAAAATGCCTTCACGTATATTCAGAGCGGGCTTCTGGTCTTTCACATCGTACAGCAGCGACCACATTTTAAGGTTGGCCACCGGCAACACCTGGTTGCTGAAATAAAATCCCAGACCACTGATAAGCAAAGATAAAATCACCAGTGGCATCATGATTTTGCGGAATGAAATGCCGGAGGCTTTGGCGGCTACAAGTTCGTAGTGTTCGCCCAGATTTCCGAAAGTCATGAGCGACGCCAGCAAAATAGCCAGCGGCAATGCCATCGGAACAAAAGTAGCCGACGCATAAAACAGCAATTGTCCGACAATCCAGAAATCGAGTCCTTTACCCACCAGATCATCGATGTATTTCCACAAGAACTGCATCAGCAGCACGAACAGCGCAATGCAGAACGTGAGCAGCAATGGTCCGATGTACGACCGCAGAACAAGCAGATGCAGTTTTTTCATAGTATTTGAGAAAACAAATGTACTGAAATTTTCGGGTGCAAAATGACCATGTATAAGTGGCAGCTTTTTGAGGGAAAAACAATAATCAAAAACTCATCTGGTTTTATTCCGATAACACAATACTGCGAATGGTGATTTTATCGGTTTTCGAGGCTCCGTCCTGCGTGGACGGAGATGATGAATTATAATACACACCACCACCCGGCTGTCCGTACATTCCCGGAGTTGCTTGTCCGAACGGAGTCTGCTGGCCGCGCACCATGGATTGATTGGTGGTCATAACCTCGCGTTCCTGCGCTCCGTTATCGCGGCCACCTTCGGGCGCTTTGGGCATTTTGAGCGGAGTGGTAATGAGTATAACACTGAACGGATTATTTTTTAATGACGCATATTTCAGACCCAGCTCACTGTATGCAATGGCCACACGAAGCATCAGTACCTGATTCTTATTGAGGATAAATCCGGCCTGTATGTTTTTCGAAACAGGAATTTGCTTTGCGGTTCCGGCAACGATCAGTTTAATCATGTCATGGTTTCCGGTACCAGGCTTGTCGTTCAATGGAATAATTTTCGGTTCTTCGCCCGGAAGTGGAGTATTGGTCAATCGTACGGGATATTGAAATCCGGTTGTTTTTTGCGATTTGTTGGTCGAATCGATAAAAACATTCAACCCGTTCATCAGAATTTTTCGTTGCGAGACTTCATCCAGAACGGCAACTTCGAAAACCAGCGCCGAATCTGTGTGCATGACGCGGTAATATATTCCTGATGCGGCATCGGAATTCATATCGAGATACGAGAAATCCAGGCTGTCGCTTGCCGGTGTCTGATACCGCGATGCCTGATAGACCGTTTTGCTGCACGACAAAAACAGAACTGAACTGACTGCTGCAAAAACAAAAACGGAAAGTCGCAAAATACTTTTCATGGTGCAAATATCGGAAATGTAATCATTAAACGGAAAAGTAGTAAAGAAATTTCAATGAATAAAAAACAATAGATATTGTTGAGCATTTACACAGAGTTGCGCGGAGTACACGCAGAGTTGCACGGAGTTTTTAACTCGTTGTGCAAAAGCCGGATTTTCATCATCCACCGTGTCATGCTGATGAATATCAGTATCTGCGGTGGATGATGAGACACGCATGGCTGTTCCTGCACTTCGGCACTTCGACAGGCTCAGCGACCGAAAGCTCGGTGACCGTTTCAGCCATGCGTGATTGACAAAATCAGTCTGAATTGAATTTCATTCCGGGAATATATAATTGCAGGAATTTCAGCCAATATCAATGCGTTTTAATGCTGATGAGATTCATTTCAGAGTGTTTCGTATTTTTGCAGAACAATAAATCATTTCTCATGCAATTCAGAGGAAATCCTTTTCAGCAGAAAAAAGTGCTCATCATTGGCGATGTGATGCTTGACGCCTACATCTGGGGCCGTGTTGACCGCATCAGTCCCGAAGCACCGGTGCCGGTGGTATCGGTCGAAAAGCGCGAAAGCCGCATGGGTGGCGCTGCCAATGTTGCACTGAATGTACACGCACTCGACAGCACCGCCATTCTGGCTGCTGTATTGGGCGACGACGACAAGGCCGCAGAATTCGGTCAGCTGCTGGCTGAACACGGAATGCCTCAGAATGGTTTATTGAAAAGCAGCGACCGCATTACGACCACAAAATTCAGAATCATCGGAAACAACGTCCAGATGCTGCGTGTAGACGAGGAAACCGATGCTCCCCTGCCCGCGCATCTGCAGGCTGCATTTACACAACACGTGCAATCGCTCATCGAAGCCAATGGATTTGATGCCATTATTTTTGAAGACTATGACAAAGGTGTGATCGATGCAACCCTGATTGAATCTGTTGTTGCAACAGCCAATGCACACAATATTCCGGTGTTGGTTGATCCGAAAAAACGCAATTTTCAGCATTACAAAAATGTCACTGTTTTCAAACCCAACCTGAAAGAACTGCGCGACGCGCTGAATAAAGAGTTGCCGGTTGAAATGACTGAACTGGCCGCCTTTTGCGAAGAGTTCCGCAAACAACAGAATATACGCTATCTGCTGCTCACACTGGGCGAACGCGGCATGTTGCTGTGTCATCACGAAAACGGAAAACCCGATTACATTCACATGCCGACACGCGTGCGCAAAGTGGCCGATGTGTCGGGTGCCGGCGACACCGTAATTGCTGTTGCAGCGCTGGCTCTGGCTATCGGTGCCACACCGGACGAAATGGCCGAATGGTCAAATATTGCGGCCGGCATTGTGTGCGAATATGTTGGAGTGGTCCCTGTCGATCAGGAAAAATTTCTGAAATCGCTGGAAGCAAGCCGCGGCTAATACATGGATAATCCGGAAAAAAACGAACCCAAAAAACAGGATGTTGTTGACATGTTCAATGACATTGCACCGACCTACGACAAAATCAATCATCGTCTTTCGTTCAGCATCGATGTGTTGTGGCGCCGCAAGCTCCGCAAAATGGTCAGGCCTTTTCATCCGCAGCATATTCTGGATATGTCGGCCGGCACCGGCGATCTGAGTATTGAATTATCGAAGCTTCATCCACATAAACTGGTTGCCGCCGATCCATCGGAAAAAATGCTGGAGATTGCCGAAATAAAACTCAGCAAAGCCGCTATCATGGCCGAACTGGTGAAATGCTACGCCGAAGAAACGCCGTTTGCATCGGCCTCGTTCGATCTGATTACCTGCGCCTTTGGCATCCGCAATTTTGCATCGCTCGAAAAAGGACTGCGCGAGCTGCACCGCATTCTGAAGCATGGCGGACATATGGCCATTCTTGAGTTTGGTATGCCCGAAGGCTTTATCTGGCGCAGGCTGTATCATTTTTATTTCAACCATATTCTTCCCCTGCGCGGCCGCCGTCTGTCGCACCATACAAGCGCCTACAATTATCTCAATCAAACCGTGCAGCAATTCCCTTATGGAAAAGATATGGAGAAAATACTGACCGGATGCGGGTTTGAGATTGTCCGTACAAAAAAATTGTCAGGTGGAATTGCGTATTTGTATGTTGTTGGGAAGAAATAATATGGTGGAAAAACATTGAATGAGTTTTTTCAGACAAGCATTTTTTCAATAATTATTTATACTTTTCGTTATCCAACAAGCAACGGGATAATCCACATGAAAATATTTCTATTTCACATATTTCTATTACTGTTCTGCAGCCAGCTTGCAGCGCAGAAATACAAAATTCCGGATCTGCAAAAAATTCCGCATCAGGATTCTGTTATTTGCATGCAATACGAATCAAATCAGATCAATTTGTATCTGCTGACCCCGGTTGCAAAAGAATTACAGAAAAAATATCCTGAAAGCTACAGCATTGTCAGGTGTAACCGCCGACTGGCTCAAATGCGCATTGACTTATCGGGATTCAATGACAAAAAGGTTGATACGCTGCAATTCAAAACAGATTCAACAATCAGTATATTCCATTTGTATCAGTACCATGACACAGGAGATACAAGCAGATATTTGTATTACATGAGTATTAGCAAAAAAACGGATACAGTTATGTCATTTTGCCTGAAAACAAATGATCATACATGGATTTATTCAACTTATTTGAATGGAAACATGAGACTTATTTCATCTGATTCACTCATTAATATGAAACTGATAAATATAAAACCACAACACCGGGATTTTAAAACAGACAGAGGTAAGCGGCTGTATATTAATTTGGGAACAACTTCTGCGAAAAACAAGTTCCTTGTCAAATTCAGCAATTTATTAAAACCAAAAGATCCTGACTTGGAAGAATGAAACGGGGTTGGTTGATTTCGACAAAATGAATTATTTAATTTCAGCTGGTCTTTATCATCATCCAACGTGTCATGCTGAGACCACCAGCAAAACGCGTTGTGCAACCTAAAATCAAATGACTCAAAAGCTGCTGTCACGCTGAGCCCCGCCGCTGTCATCCTGAGTGTCCGCCAGCTGGCGGACGTATCGAAGGATGCAGCGGGGTAAACTCCGTCGATCACGATAGCTATCGTGAGTCGGCAGCGAAAATCGACAAAAGAAAAGTCGGTAGTATTGTTTGAGATCCCCCGACGGTACCGTCGGGGGAATTACGTTCGACTTCTTTTGTTGATTTTCAGAGTTTTAAGCAAGTGTGTCATTAGCAGTATCTGCGGTGGATGATGAGCCACGCATGGCAGCTCCTGAAACATTGCAATAGCTATCGCAATCAGAATGACACCAGGCATGGGTTCCACAATTGACAATTGTTATAATTCACTTTGACATTAGAAGAAAACGAATCAATTTTTCGCATCAGAAATTTTTATAAATAAGAGCAATGCCAAATAGTACATGCATTTTTTCAAACAACTTTTAATTAGCTTTGTACAGGAATCAATTAAAACCGCGTCATGAAAATGCAATTTTGGTTTATTGTGATATGCATATTATTCAGTTCCAGCGCCATTTCGCAAACGAATGCGACTGATACTGCTTATTTTTCAAACAAGCGGTTTGCCCTGGTGCGTTATTCACAGGATATTGTTTCTGCAAACTGCATCAATTCAACGTTGTATAAAATTAAGTCCGGATCGCAATGGACCAAAGTACAGGACGCCAATACACCATTTTTCGATACCACAAGAATGACCTTTGAAAAGCGAACCTACCTCATGTATTTTCAAAGAAAATATTATCCGGACAATTTGTTTGTGTATGCGGTAAATGAGCATTATTACTGCACGCCGGAGCAGTTACCCATACAGCTGACAACATCGGCAGTCGATCTGGTTTTTGTTGTCAACGATCGTTATTACAACATCACACTCGGGCTTGATTCGGCTTCGGAAAAAGCAAAGTCGCTGCTGATTTGCGAAACAACCCCTGAATTTAAAGGACTATCGACCTATGCGCGTGTTTTTGCGGATTCCGTTATTACCCATCAGGCTAATTTCAGAATTGGCAACGACATAGATGTGCTGATCGATTTCAGATCGCCCGAAAATGGCTTTATATTTACCATTCAATATTTTTCGAAAGAAAATGAAAAGATCAAAACCAATGTGTATATGAACGGCCAGCATGTGATTGAGCGCATTGAAGAAATTCATCAAGCCAGTAAAACAATAACGGAGAGCAGGTTTTACAACAGTTCGATGATTCAGTCAGAAAAAACTTTCCGCATCAACGGAGCCGGCGACAAGCAATTGCTGAATACCATCACCTATTCCGAAACCGGTGAAGTGATGAGATCGGTTGAATAACAACGTGCTTATTTGTACAACAGAGAACTAAACCGACCAACACCCGAATCAGCCTCCGCTCATCAGATGCAGAATCATCACATCATCGCCTTCATGCACAGTTACAATGCTGTAATCGGTTTTCGGGACGAGTTTTCCGTTGACTTTCACCACCAGCAGTTTAAAGGAAAAATTCTTCAGATCCATAAGGTCCTGAACCGTCCAGCTGCGGCTATCGTCAAGGATTTCGGGATTATTGTTGAGTGATATTTTCATCGTTCATAACAAATTGGACGTACAAACATAATGGATTTTTATCGATTACAGCACGCTGAAAATGACAGATTTTGTATCATTGCAAAAAATAATTACCATGCGAAGACTTCTTGTATCAGCTTTGATGTTCGTTTTTCTGTCGGTTCAATACTTGTCGGCACAGGATCTGAAGCCATTACTGGCAAAACTTCCGGGCGTTGAAATAAAGGACAAACCGGCGGTAAGCGGATATACCGAATCCTATGTACTGAATGTAAAAATGCCCATCGATCACAACGATACCAGCAAAGGATTTTTTTCCCAACGGGTATTTATTACACACCGCAGCTTTGATGCGCCCACAGTGCTGATTACCGAAGGTTATGCGGGCAATCATGGTACAAGCCCGTTATATATTGAAGAGCTCACTTCGTTGCTCAATGCCAATCAGATTATGATTGAACACCGCTTTTTCGGACAAAGCATTCCGGAAGGTTGCCCCTGGGAATACCTGAATGTAAGACAGGCTGCGGCCGACCATCATCAGATTATCACGATGCTGAAACCTTTTTACAAGGGCAAATGGGTAACCACCGGCGCCAGCAAAGGCGGCAGCACCTGTGTATATCACCGTGCATTGTATCCTAACGATGTTGAAGCCACCGTTTCGTATGTGGCACCCTTTACCATTGCCGACGAAGATCCGCGCTGCATCGAGTTTCTGAAAAAAGTAAGCGAAGATTCAATCCGTACAAAAATTCGAACTTTTCAACGTGCTGTTTTAAGCCACAGGTCCGACATGCTGAACTACATTGGCATTGATATGAAAAATGCTGAGGACTCGCTCATCATGAGCCGAGACAGTGTGCTTGATTATATGGTGCTTGAATATCCCTTTGCATTATTTCAGTATTGCGGAAATACCACTGCAATTCCGGCTCCCGACGCTAAACCGACAACATTGTACAAACATCTGAAAAAAATTATTGCACCCACCACATATGGTTTCCGCGACCAGAAATCAACAGGAGCTTTCTTTGTGCAGGCCTACAACGAAGTTGGTTATTACGGATATGACACAACAGGGCTTGGCGACTTACTGTCGATAAAATCAGGTTTTGTCAGTAACAGCATTTTAGTCCCCAAAGACGTTCCTGTTCAATACAAACCCGAGATGCTGAATTTTGTCCGCAATTACATCAAAACCGATGCGGAACATATCATTTTTATTTATGGCGAAGAAGATCCCTGGAGCGCTACTGCAGCGGTAACCGGCGATAACAGCAAAGTGATTTTTGCCATGGATGAAGATAATTGTCACAATGTTCGTATTGCCGATATGCCGGACGATGTGTACAAAAAAATCATCGCTTCACTCGAAGAGTGGTTGTCAGTAGATATTAAATAACAAAACCCTGAAAACACTCCTTTGTTTTCAGGTCAATGACATTATAAAAGGCTGCGCACACGTGCAGCCTTTTTTTATGCCGGACTATTTAAAACATAACAAGCTGAAAGCAAATGAGCTCTAATTCTGTAAACAAACATAAACTCCGGCAAACCGGTTCCGTAAAACCAATTTCATTTGAATATGATTATCCGGAAATCAGGATAGAGTAATCATACTGCTACTGTCACATAATATTGTTCATCGACAATACAAAAAAAGGCCTCCATGTACAGAGGCCTTTATTCAGGGAATTCCCAGGGGGTGGGTTTATTGTTTGATAAATCTTCCCTGAGTGGTTTTTAAGCCATTAACAACAATACAATATACGCCCGCATTCAGACTCGACACATCGATTCTTTCTTCATGACCTCTTGCAATTTGCGAAAGAACAAGGACTCCTTTTGAGTCATAGACACAAATCAGGTCACCGGCAGCCATATTTTCGCTGTGCATGAACAGATGGTTCTGAGCCGGTACAGGATACATACGGATGCTTAACTCTTCACCGGCCGGAATGGTATTGGCAAAATCCATGGCAACGTCATCAATCATCACAAGCCATTGTAAGGGATCGCTTTTGCTGTGAAAGGCAAACCAGTATTTGCCGGATACGGTTGGGGTAATGGTCTGGGAAATTCTGGTATAATCAGGCTGTCGGAGAAAATCATCCATAAACAGAACCTGATTCAACGAAGCTGTGTCTTTGTCGTTGCCCCAAAGAACCTCGAATTTTTCAAATGTAGTATCGCCCGATTCAATATAATAGGGCGCCTTCAACCAAAATGAGAATGAATAATCAACACCGCCTGTGAGCATTACCGGTGGTGTAATGAGCCAGTCATTTAATGGATTGAGAAAAGTGAAACCTGTATGCATGGCATTGGTACCGGTATGTGCATTATCCGGGCTCATGGCTGAATTCTGAATCAAATCCCAGCCCATGAACTGGTCATTACCATTGATATTTGACCAACCCAGCGGTTTATCATAACCCGATGTCTGCGCTGCACCTTCAAATCCCTCGCTCCAGGGAATATACAGTGTCGGATCGTTCATCACTTTGAAGTTCCAGACCGGGCAACCGACAGCGTCGCCATAGATATTGTAAGGAACAACTTTCCAGAAATACGTTGCAGCGTAATTAAGATTCTGAATCAAAAAACGGGTGGTATCTCCCAGATCCTGGCCATTGATGATGTTGACCGGAGGATTGGCCGTCCCAAAATACAATCTGTAACCCGTCGGACTTCCGGTTGAAGGAGCCCATTCCAGAACAACATCCGTTTCATTGTTTAATGAAGAATCGGCCGGAAATACCAGTGTTGCTGCCCCCGGAACCGAAGAAACCGCACCTTCCCAACGGACATTATCAATCCAGATGGATTGCAATTCATCCATTCCGGCATGTCGGAAAGCCAGATAAGGCTTGGTGTTGAGCGGATCAAAAGCAATCACATATTTCGTCTGGGTGTCAGTCAGAATGAAAGTCTGAACCAGTGTAAAAGAAGATGGATCGTAAGGATCATCCATCAGTCCTATTTCCAGACCAACTGTTGTCAGGTTGCCATAAGATTTTGCAGCATAAAAGCTCAGAGTGTCGGTATCAAATCCGGTCACTCCCGGTGTCAGTAAAATCAGTGGTGTGACAGTGTCAGTATTGTTATACATCCTCACCACATTCGGAACGCTCACAGCATCGGATGGGGAGTT
>Ga0209639_1001080_pt1 | contig 30677 bp, 21 predicted proteins | sample EPASupsiteHSE605_FD_187268 | JGI IMG/M metagenome (GOLD analysis project Ga0209639, IMG submission 187268) | Bioremediated contaminated groundwater from EPA Superfund site, New Mexico - Sample HSE6-05 (SPAdes) (version 2) | ecosystem: Environmental > Aquatic > Deep subsurface > Groundwater >... | reverse complement strand
GTAAATAGGCTTATTTGTAGTAGCTTTGCCAACTGTAGATATGCTTTGATTCATTGGAGTCTTGATGCTTTGGTCAGCTTAAAGATACTGATTTTCAAGCATATCTACAACTTTTTAGACACTTTATTGTCTGACAATCAGGGAGATATGATATTTGTATTACTTGATTTTAGATGTCGTATGAAATCTCTATGGAACTGTCCCTTTATCACGGCTTTTGACAACATCATGACTATAGATAACTAAGCATAATATTCAATACAAAAAAACGGCTGAAATACCTGTAAATAAAGGATTTTAGCTAAATAGCTTGCACCTAAAGTGACGAAGAACCCGATTTTTACGCAAACCATCTACCATCCCTCACTTTTCTTCACTTTTCCCTGTATTTAAGCGAGGTTTGGCGGTGATAGATCCCTTTTTGCATCCCTCACCAATCCTTCATCTGTCACCGGCTTCGGGAGCCCGGTTTTCATGTTAAATCCTGCAACTGCATACACGCGAAGGCAAGTAATCCTCTTATACTATATGACTATCTCTTTTACTATTACATAGTATTGCTTTCTATTAAGAGATCTATCCATTTGCTAACGAACATCTATTCGTTTTCCAATTGTAAAACGTAAATTCAACAGCTGTATAACCATTATTCAACAGCTGTTGAATAATGGTTATACAGCTGTTGAATGAATACTTGTTCGTACTCAAAATTATTAAAGACTACAGTAAACGTACTAAATATGTTAATAGAATGTTTTAGTTAACTCTAGTCAAAAACTCACAATAAACACTTATTCAACTGTTTATTAATCAATTTTAATAGATTAACCCTTCAAGCAGACTGAATTAATTATATATTTGAAAAATATTATCGGACTCTTCCATAGATGATATATGGACACATTCAAATGGCACATTGTCTATTGAGGGTTGTTTGCGTAATACTACCTGCTAACAATTAAAAACAAACCATAAACATGAAAAAGTCAACAGTAATCTCAGGAATCATTTTGCTCGCAGGAATGGCTGGATGCGGACAAAGACAAGCAGGGAACGATGATCTCATCACGGTAGACATTACGAAAACTCCTTCGTCCAAAAAGGAATTGATTCTTCAGGATTTTATGGATGTGGAATACGTTGCTTTGGAAACAAAAGATGACTTTCTTAATCGAGGTATTGTGCAGGATATAGGCAAAAAAACAATATTAGTAACCAACCAAGACGATGGGGATATTTTTGTTTATGACAGAACCGGAAAAGCATTAAGAAAAATAAACCGTAAAGGACAAGGGGGAGAAGAATATATTAGTTGTTTTACTATTACTTTAGATGAGGATAACGAAGAAATGTTTGTTAACGACATCTCTCTCCAAAAGATCCATGTATATGACTTATATGGAAACTTTAAACGAAGTTTTCAACACAAAAAAGGCGGCGGAACTTTATTTTATAACGATGTATTTAATTATGATAAGAATAATCTGATTTGCTATGATCAATACAATGAAGAAGTTCCATTTGTTCTTATATCAAAACAGGATGGGAGTATTACCAAAGAAATTAAAATTCCTTATAAAAAGAAGATATTATTTCTGCAGCAGTCAAGGGATGAAGAATCTTTTTATATTAAGACTCCCGGCCCTTATCGTAGAATAATCACTTATAAAGGCAATTGGATATTATCAGAACCTTCATCCGATACCATTTATACCCTTTTACCAGATTATAGCTTGCGTCCTTTTCTAGTAAGGACTCCGGCAATTCAATCCATGGATCCGGGAGTTTTTCTTATATTGAGGTTTTTTTCCGACCGATATTGTTTCATGGAAACCATAAAAAATGTATTTGACTTTGATAAACAGAAAGGATTTCCAAAAGCTTTTTTCATGTACGACAGGCAGGAAAAGGTCTTTTTGCGATATACTGTTTACAATGGCGACTATACGACCAAAAAGGAAATATACATGAACTGGTTAAGACCCGTAAATCACGAAATCGAATCTTGGCAAGCTTTAGACGCCAACCAACTCGTCGAATCTTATAAAAATGGGGAGCTGAAAGGGAGACTGAAGGAAATAGCTGCGACATTGAACGAGGATTCAAATCCGGTGATAATGTTGATAAAGCATAAGAAATAAATATGAGAGTATGTTGGGTTAAAATTACGAATACAATGTAATCCTTTATTTATCTGTACACAAAAGAATATTCCAAGAACGAAACGTCAACACCAAACCCTACGTGTTTTGCTGAAAATCTCCACACCTACGCTACGCTTCAAGTAGTATTTTCAGCAAAAGTGTTGCCTTATTCGGCCTTTCCATTAGAGGGGCGAACAGATAAACAAAGGAAAATATATGCTTTGGATTGTCTGGAAGAAATGTTTTCAGATGTAATTTCGGCTGCTTATCAAATATTTGCTAATTTTACCAACAATAATGTAAATAAGTATTTAATAGCTATTCATGTGATAACCCATTAGCTTATTCACTAAAACTCCCAAAGAACAAAATCTTGAAAATATTTTTTTATGGCGATTTATCAAGAAATACTAAATTGGTCACAAAGTAGACCTGATTTTATTAAGGATGCTTTGCGGAGAATTATCTCCAATACTGCAATTACCCAAGATGATGTAGATGAATTAACATTATTAGTAAAAAAGGAGAATGGCGATGCTTCTGTTACAATAAATGCTATTCCAATTGAAAGCACACATCTACCTACAACAATCAATGCAGGAGCAGTATATCCAAAATTGATAAGTATTAAAAACCCTATAAATATTTGTGCATTATATAATGAAGGGCATCTTCAATTTTCAAGAGATTCCTTGACCGTAGTATATGGGAACAATGGCTCGGGAAAATCCAGTTATTCACGAATACTAAAAAAACTCTGTTGGAGTAGAAATCCAAGTGTCGAATTAAAGAAAAATGTATTTGTCCCGTCTCCAAATCAACAACAAGTTGATCTTGTTATTGAAGAGAACGGCTCTAATACAAATTTTCGTTGGATGGAAAATTCTGCTTCTCACCCATTTCTTAGCTCCATTTTTGTATTTGATACAGACTGTGGTGAAATCTATATTAACAAAGAAAATCCAACTGAATATAAGCCTGTCGGAATAGACTTATTAGAAAAACTAATCCCGATTTTAGGTAATATTTTTCAAAAATTGAACTCCGAGACAGCTGGATATATTACCCAAAAGCCCAATTTAGACCAGTCATTAAATTCAACAAACACAGCTCAATGGTACAATAATTTAGAGTCCAAAACAAGAAATAATATTGATAATTATATACAATTTACCCAAAGTGAAATCGATAAAAAACAAGAATTATACAATTTAATAACCACTCAAAACCCACAGCAAAACATTCAAAATCTAACAAACTTTAAGTCTCGAATAGAAAATTACATTCGACAATTTGAGGGAATAGAAACACGCTTTAACCCGCAAAATATTGAAAATATAAAAAGACTAAGAACCAGATATGAGAATATTAAACAGGCATATGATATTGCTATACATGAATTGGAAGGTCTAAGCATAATTGAAGGCTTTGGAACTAATCAGTGGAGAACTCTTTGGGAAGCAGCTAAAAAATTTGCGCATAGCAATGGTATGTCTGACGGTCAAAATTTTCCTTCCACAAGCTCATTAGAAAAATGTATGTTATGTCAGCAAGACTTGGATGAAATAGCTCGGAAAAGACTACAAGGTTTTAATAATTTTATATTGAACGATGTTTCAACTCAGTTAAGCGCAATTCAAAGAGAAATTGAGGCAAAAATTACAATTTTTAATTCTAGCAATGTTCCTCCTTTTGAAAATTTCAGTGAACTAAGCCAATCCATCCCTAACTTTCAAAATGTTCATATGGAATTTACTCAATCATTAGGTTTATTAAAAAGTATTTTAGTAAATTATTTGCGAAATGGAGGAGAGTTAAATATCAACCTTAACCTCATATCAGCTACTATCAATAATTTAGTGCCAAATATTGATGCTCAATTAATACAAAACAATCAATTACTTCAAAATAGAAATACCCTAATAATAGAATATAATGACTTGACAGCTAAAGAATTTTTGTTCAGTAATAAAGCGACTATATTGAGATACTTTGATGAATTCAAATATAAAACTTGGATAAATACCTGTCAATCAAAATTGAACTCTACTGCTATTTCGAGAAAAATTGGCGAATTGATAGAAAGCCAATCCGTTAATTTGCAACATCAAGAATTTATTAATCATTTAAATTCTTTCAACTCTGATTTAGCATCTAAAGTTTTGTTGTCTAAAACGAAAACATCTCAAGGAAATACATTCCAAAAGTGCAAGTTAAATGGTTTAACAGATACCATAAATTCAGTTTTAAGTGAAGGCGAACAGAAAATTATTGCTCTGTCAAATTTTTTAGCTGAATGTACTATTGAAAATAGAAAAAACACGATTGTATTCGATGATCCTGTAAACTCTTTAGACATGGATTATAGAGACCTAATCGCAAATAAAATAGTGGAATTGTCACGAGATAGACAGATAATAGTACTAACACATGATTTGTCTTTTTTACGTTTATTGATTGATACGCATAAAACAAACATCCTTACAGATTGTCATGTTATAGGTATTGATAAATATGAAGGAATAAGTGGAATCGTTACAGACGAAATACCATATTTAGCAAAGAACGTACAGGAAAGAATAAACTCAATTCGTAGAATTTTAGTAGAGCATGATTCTTTGCATATAACAAATACTCTCGGAAGAGAAACTAAATTAGACTCTGCTCAAAAACGCTTTAGAATGTTGTTAGAACGCTCTGTTGAAGAAATCCTATCGAACAAAACTTATGAACGATTTTCAAAAAATATTCATCTAAAAAGAGGGAATTTATCAAGTTATGTAGTTTCAGAAAAATCTGATATTGATTTTTTATTGGACTTGTTTGGAAAGTATTCTGTAACTGAACACGATGGAGGAACTTCAACGATCCCTCAATTGCCCAATAGAGCAGCGATTGAACAAGATATTACGGATTATTCAAACTGGAAGGAGGCTTTTAAAGTAAAGTTAAAAGCATGGAAAGATTTAAATAATTACAATTAGCAGTACTAAATGTAGAGTAAAAATATAACAAACAAAGCCGTTCCGAAAGGAGTGGCTTTGCACTTGGTTTAAGCTTCTGCCAATTGGCGTTTATCCTTATTTTTTGAGATAAAAGTTGCATATCTTCCCTTTACTTATAAATGATAATTTTTGAATTTGATTTTTGAAATAAGATTCAGCGTTTTGCAATTCTTGATTTTACTGATTTCCTTGCCAACTGTTGCCAACTACCACCACAGCCTATACAATTTCCGAAACCATTTGATATTCTACTCTCCTTTGCAGCGAATCATTACAATTAGGATAGTTATTAATCAATTAAAATTCTCTTTATATGGAAATTGTAGCAATAAAAGGCAAAGCTTTCGAGCAACTGAAACGGCGTTTCGAAGATATTGCCTGACAGGTGAAAGCCCCTTGCGGGAACGGTCAGAACACCGAAAAATGGATGAACAACGCGGAAGTCTGCGGACATTTACAAATCTCTTTAAGGACATTGCTATCGTACAGGGATAACGGAGCGTTGGAGTATTCCCAAATCGAACGCAAGTGTTATTACAAGACTTCGGACGTAGAGCTATTATTGAACCAATCAAAAAAAACGAATCCCGATGAAAGAAGAAAAATATATCGAAGAATCAGGTAGACTATTTGTCCATGCTGGTTGGCAATTGGGAAAGCGTGAACCAGAATCCCACAGTCATTATTTACCACAACGGTGATACTTATCGGTTAAGCGTTATCCACATGAACGAAACGAGCAAGCAGGCAAGCCACCCAAGAAATTCAGGAAGATGAAGACGGGTACTTTATTCGTACAATCTCAAACGGCTAAGCGTCGGTTACAATGCAGGGTTGGATATGTTGAAATTATCGTCTTTTGCGATTTTATGCGTAACTAAACAGAAAACGGATATGGAAATCCTGGATAATAAATCAAAAGAAATCGCTTCGTTATTTACAGCTTTGGACGAACTATTAGACACCATCGGGCAAGCCCCGAAAAGCCGAGCACCGCACCTAAACGGCAAAAGTATCTGACGAATAAGGATGTTTGTCGGATGCTGCAGGATTGGCGGGACAAGGGCAAAATACCGTTTATTCAGATTAAGGGAAAGATACTGTATCGGGAATCGGAGGTACTGAAGTTGATAAAACACAATTCAACGAAGTAGCATATTTACAAGTAAGCTCTTTTCTTTGAATATTTTAAGAAAGACTAAGAAATTTACTTTTGGTCATTCTTTATTTGTATTTTTGCAGGGAATCAAGTTGCTGCAATGTTTATGATTGACGATTACGGACAAGAAACGTATAACATCTTATCAAAATTGATAAAGATTAAGTTTGCCAAGTATTTGAAAAATAGTGGTATTGAATTAGAGGATATTTATCAAATGAAGAATCTGAAAAACGATGTCGAATTTTATTTGTTAGAAGTTAACAAGACACAAATACGATTCAATACACCAAAGGATTTTCTTTTCCATTTTATTCAGTTTTTGAAGAAAAATATAGAATATAACGACAAAAGGTATAGGGAATTAACCACAAGGCAAATTGAAGAATTTACAGATGAGATTGCCCTTGAAATGAAATATAAACAGGTTGATTGTTACAAAATACAGCAAATCGAGTTATTAAAGATAATGCAAGAGCATTATGATAAGTTGAAAAATGGCTTAAAATAAAGTTACTTATGAGTATTATTCAAAAATTAGAATCTACATTTTTCCACTTTGGATTTCAAAAATGCAAAAAGAAAAATAATTTGAACTTTCTGAAATTAGCAAATCAAGAATATCTCTTAATGAAGATTTTTGAGAGAGCCGAAACAGCAGATTTAGTTTTTGCAAAATTCCATGCCGGTGAAAATCCCTGTAATTCAGTGCCATATTTTGAAAAATCCGTAAAACTTAGTTTCTCACCTGATGCAGACGCCCCAATAATAAAGGAGTTTCTTGAAAAATACAGTTAGGATAGGAAGCAAAATAACAAGCAAGCTTATTCAGAGTTCTATTCGGTTTTGTTACTATTCATCAGTAAATCAATTGCAGATGTAAGTTTTTCGTACACTTGATTATATTTATTTACTAATTCTTTCATCTGCCCTACTTCTTCACTTGACAGTGAAGTATTATGTTCTAAATAATAGTTTTCATTAAGTATTTTAACGAAGGATAAATACACTTCATAAAAAGGGTAATTATAAGTATCTGGAGATTCAAAATGCTTACTAAATGAATCTCCCCCTATTGTATGGTTAGTTGTTTTTAAAGATTTCACATCTGAAAAATACCATAATAAACCTTCATAACAATGCACTTTTGATATTTTATTTGAAATACAAAAAATTTCAAATACGATTTTTTCGCTAACATTCAGTAGATGGATTTGACTTTTTATTTCAGTCGATTTTCCTCTATCTATATATTGATTATGAATTATATCCCATATCGCATCATTTTGAGCCTCATTTTCCATGATTTGCTCATAATAGCCTTTGTATATATTTGTTGTTTTGTATTTTTCAATAACATCATGCCCTATATACTTATTTAAAAAATCATAAGAAAATGGTTCACACATCATTTCAAACATCCGTCTATAAATCTCTTCATCTGATAATAGAATAGGGAACGGGTCTATTGATAGTCTGTATATTGCAACAGCCCCGATACAATCACATAAATATTTTTCAAACTCTTCTAAAAATTTATTCTTCGAAAATTTTGTCGAATATATTGGGCTGTTTCTTACACTGTAGAATGTACGATAACCCTGTTTGTGTACGAATTTATTAAGCTTCTCTTTGGTTTTCCAAATTCTATCAAAAAAGTCCGAAAGTTTTTCTCGTAAATCAGAGAAATCTAACTCGTGTTCTTTGAGATAGTTTAACATCTTATCATTAAGGAAGATTTTTTGTTGTTTATTCCATTCCTCATGTTTGTCTTTTTGGGAAATTAGATATAATGTTGTTACTGATAATTCCAATGACTGCCTCAATGAATAGAATGCGCAATCGAAATAACCTTTTTCAAATAAGAAAATGGCATTTGAAATTAGTTTTCCAGCCTCAATAAAAAACAAATTAGAATCTAAAGCATCAATACGACCACTATTTGAATATAGTATGTTGTCCAAATCGTAATAATATTTCTCTTTATTTTTTATCTCAATTGGAGAAATGAACTCGTTTTCAACAAGATCTTTCTTATTAAATAAATCAGCCATATAATCTTCATTTTGAGCCTCAAAGTTACTAATTCTTTTAAGTTAAGGGCTAAACTACTTGTATTTATAGTGAAGGATTATTTGTTATACTGATTTTTCTTCAAGTCTTTCAGCACATCGTCTTTCGGTAGTTCATACCTGTTTTCGAAACGGCTCGACAGGGTTTTCATATCCTCATTTAAATAAGCGGCAAGACCAAATATCTTGCCGCTTTCTTTTTACCCTATTCGTTGGCGAATACTACCTTCATGAGCCGTTTCTTTGTCGGAGTATCCGGCAAATCGTACTTGCCCTTGATAGTCCTTGCCAAATTTGTCATATCCTCGTCAACTTTCGTCAGCGTGAACTCTGCATAGATTTGGGTGGTTTTTACGGATTATGAAAACTTTAAACGAAGTTTTCAACACAAAAAAGGCGGCGGGACTTTATTTTATAACGATATATTTAACTATGATAAGAATAATCTGATTTGCTATGATCAATACAATGAAGAAGTTCCATTTGTTCTTATATCTAAACAGGATGGGAGTATTACCAAAGAAATTAAGATTCCTTATAAAAAGAAGATATTATTTCTGCAGCAATCAAGGGATGAAGAATCTTTTTATATTAAGACTCCCGGTCAACAGTATCCGAGATTTATGTATACGCTGCTGACTATCGACGTTACGTTCTACCTTGTTGGAAGAATTATGAAACACGACCAATACCAACCTTTTGTAGAGAAATTATCGATGTACCCAGAATGGGACAAACTATTTACAGAGCACAATTATAATTTTTATCAATCACCATACGAACTTTATATATTTCTGGAAACGATAATCGGTCTGGCAAACGAATACATAGAAGAATAACGCAAAGGCAAGAAACAGGAGCTATCCCTACTATCGGATGCTCATCCGGACGGGGACACCCTCTGGGAAATACAACTTCCGAATGTGTTTCCGTAAAATTTATTTATATTTATGAACTTTTTCAATAGATTCAGCATGTGAATATTAAAAAAATAACCATGAAACATTCAATGACTTTTTTGATAATAGTTTTAATAATTACTTCTTGTAAGATTGATAACTCAAAGACTAACAATATGATTGATAAATTTACTTGGGAAGTTCAGCTTGCCGGATATGATTATCAAAAATTGGATGAAAAAGGAGAAATAACACTTGAGGACTTTATTTCAGAATTCGAGAAGTTTCCGTGGATAGAACAAATAGAGAGTCGCAATAATATACAGCAAGGTAGTGCTCCAAGCCTTTTTGTAAATGACCATAAATCTTCGACATGCCTTTGGGTTTCGATGGCTGGTGATAAAAAAGAATATGTATATTTAATCGGATACGTTTATCCAAAGACTGTAAAAGATCATTATGGCCTTGGAAAACCTAAGGAGATAAATTGGGTTGAAATTTATTTGACTGACGATGCCGAACTAGTAAAAAGATGTTTTAAAATGTTTTTTCATAGAGAGACTGACAACTTAGTTAGAAGAATTAAAAAACTTGAAATGTATGGAGAAATGGAGTCACTACAACAATGATCTGTACTACAAGAAAAACTTAAAAGACCGACTCAATCTGATTTGAGTCGGTCTTTTAAGTCGGTCTGTTTCTATTCTATTTGTTGCATTGACTTCTAATCCATGTGTACCGGTCTGAATTTTGTTCGGGGAAAGTCCAGTGCCCTGTTTCAAGGAAAAGATGAAGATCTTTGGGTGCTTTATTAACATTATAGGCTGCATGCATGGATGTTGGAGGACAAGTCACATCGTTATAGCCCCAGCTGTACCATCCCTGTGCTTTTACTCTGCTGGCAAAATTCGCCACATCGAAGTATGACAGTGTTTCTACTTCGTTGGGCTGAGGTTTGGCATTCTTAAAATAATGAGGCCAACCACCGGCACGGTTGTTCAAATATCCGGAGAAATCGCAAAGAGCGGGATATAATGCAGCTAAGAATTTGATTCTGGAATCCAGTCCTGCTGTAACGATAGACAAAGCTCCACCCTGGCTTCCACCGGTTACACCTACTGTTTCTCCATTAAATTCAGGTAATGAAAAAATGAAGTCGACGGCTCTTACGCAACCAAGGTAAACCCGTTTATAATAATGGCTGTCGCTATCGTTCTTGTTAAGCGCATTATAATTACGTAATGCCCCTGACGAAAGATTATTGTACACTTCCTGGGGCAGGTTAACAGGTATGCCATAATAGCTTTTTCATATAATTATTCATTTATGCATCATCATGTTTTCGATGATTTCGGTTAATTGATCTTTAGGCATTTTAAATAACAACCGGGCATGCATTCCGTTTATACTCTTTTCCCATTGATTACTTCCATCATCCAAGACTGTCATTGTGCCTTGTTCTGTATCAAAATAGTTACTTGCTCCTCTCACGGCTACTAATACGGCAGTCTCATCCCAGCTGTTACGTCCTTTCGGATCATCCTGAGGCAGGCACATGGTGAATGCGTCGATGACAGGACTTCCTGTCTGTCCCGATGCGGCCAGTTTCTTTCCGGTCAGAATTTGTTCGCCTATTTCAAATCCGCTAAGGAGGATTGGTGTAGGCCATTCCCGGAATACTTGTTGCGACGACTTTGTATCTACTTCTACATTAAATTCTTTTCCTTCCGGAAATTTACCCGCCATAGATACCAACAGCTTCACTTTCGCTTTAATCAGCTCTTTTCCGGTAAGGGGACTTATCTGATCTGGTTTAGATAAAAGTAAATTTTTAAGATTGGTAAAAAAGCCAACGGTTACAATCGTTACGCTACCGTCCGGCATTCCACTTAAGACTTTCCTATAAACTTCAACCGCATCATCCGATGCAGAAGTAGATTTCACGCGGTGCGGGTATCTGGCAGGCAGCTCGTCCGTCCACCGAAGACCTTTATGCCAGGTGGATTTGTCGGGGCCCTCCCCTTTAACTGCTCCCAATGGAATAGCAGGTCGTCCAAAATAGGTGTTAATAACTTCAATACAGGGAACTGCCGTTTCGCATTTATTTGAAGCAACGGTTGCCAGGATATTTACTTCGCCCGAGTCGGCCATGGCATGAAGCATGGCAAGCGCCCCTACATCATCGTAATCGGGCGCCATATCGGTATCAAAAATCAAATTCACGGGCTTATTTTTTGCATTACATACAACGCAAAACAATAAAAACAAAAGGCAAATACTCTTTTTCATCTGTTTGTGATTCTTTCTACTATTCTGAATTTCACAAAGTAACAGAAGATTTATTAATTACACAAGAATGATTTTCTCTAAATAATAAGTTATTGTTAATAAAGTAAAAGACCTTCGGAGCATTCTTCTCCGAAGGTCTTTTACTTTACGTTTAAGGGGATTATAAACTATTTGTCAAAAAAATCCAGCTTCCATGAATCCATCCAGTGCAATACGGGAATTCCGTTTTCAAACTGTATGGGCAACCATATATATCTGGCATCGGAAGGGTGCTTGGGACGCCATCTGTCTGCCATGAAAATAAAGGCATCTTTCTTTCCTTGAACCGGAAGGATATAGGTGCTCTGAGAATGGAAAGTGAGCTCCGCATCCGTCCCTACACAAGGATTATCGAGCTGCTCCCATGGTCCCAGAATATGGGAAGCCTTAAACATCCTGGCTGCATTGGGATCCCATCCCGTACATCCGGAAGTTATCATCCAGTATGTTCCATCCTTTTTAAAAATGGCAGGAGCTTCATTATGCCCTGCTGGTGCAACACGGATATACTTGCCTGTGTGATTCAGGTAGTCGTCGGTCAGTTCTGCAATCTGCAGAGTCAGATTCTCCTCAGAAGAATAGATATGGTATGCTTTTCCATCCTCATCCACATAAACTGTCATGTCTCTCGACATCTGTCCGCATTCAAAATCCCTGCGGGTAAACATCCCCTCTTCCACCGCTTTGCGCCAATCGGGAGTAAACCATTTAGCATAATCTCCCGGAGTTGCAGTAAGCATCGTATTTTCTTCCGGCATATCCGCAGGCCAAAAACCAGCATTGGGGCGACCGGAACGTACAAAACGATAGGGACCCGTTACCTTGTCACTCACTGCCACGGCGGCACGTGCTGCTGCATATCCTTTTCCTTTCAGTTCCAGATGAAACCACATGACAAACTGCTTGGTTTTATCGTTATAAATAACTTTTGGCCGCTCAAGAATACATCCTTTGGCTATATCGTGGGTATCGTCGTTTTCGATTACCTTCAGTACAATACCCTCGTCTTTCCAATTATACAGATCTTTCGAGGAATAACAAGTTACCCCTTTTAACGCAACGCTGGTTGTATCGCTTTTATGTTCGCCAAACCAATAGTAGGTTCCATTATGATACAGAATACCTCCGCCATGGGCATTGATGTGTTGCCCGTTGTTGTCGGGCCAGAGTTCGCCCGGTAGAATCGTTTCTTTTCTTTGTTCTTTTTGATATACTCTAACGTAATCGATCTCATACTTCATAGGGAAAGCGTTCACTGCCGGTTCTCCGCCGTTTACGCCTCCAATGGCAAGGTTCAGCAACAAGTAATGAGGCTGCATAAAAGGATTGGTTTTATTACCAAGTGTTCCATTTATGGTTTCCTGCAAAGAAATTTCATTCAACAATTCGTTATCCAGGTAAAGTTTAATGGAACTTTCGTCCCAATCCATGCGCCATACGTGAAACTTCGAAGCCCAGTTTTTGTCTTTATTCGTAAAATGGGTAAACGGAATCTTCTTGCTGTTCCATTTAGCATCATATTTCTTATCTGTTCCCCAGGCTGCATTGGCCAGAATATGAGGTTTCCCTTTAATCCGGTAATACTCCATGATGTCTATCTCCCCGCAAGAAGGCCATTCCATATCCCTGCCTAACGTCCAGATTGCAGGCCATGATCCGCCGGCAACAGGAATTCTGGCGCGGACTTCGTAGCGTCCATATTTGAATTCCTTTTTCCCTACTGTCTTTATAGAAGCAGAGGTGTATTCGGCCTGTTTTCGATTCTTCCTCCAATCGTTACTTTTATCTTCAAAATTCGGGTTTATTACCTGTTCTTTCCTTGCTTCAAGAATCAGCATGCCGTTCTCGCACCGGGCATTGTTTGGTTGATACCATTGCAACTCCTGGTTACGGGTAAATCCGTGTTCATAGCTCCAGTTCGTGGGATCGGGCTTTCCTGTGTAATTAAATTCATCATTCCACACCAGTTCCCATCCGGGATATTGTTCCGATTTATCCAGATAACGAACCATTTCGCAAGCCGCCAGCAAGAAAGCTCCTACCCCAAAGTTCGCAGTCGATTTAGCATCTACCACTTGTCCGGGTATTGCCTTTTCGCCGATAGGTTGCACATAACCCACCTTTCCGTCTTTCTGCACAGCTACCGAAGAGAGATAGTTCCATCCTTTTTTAGCAGCAGGCATATACGTGCTTGCATCCAGATAACCATTATTTATACCCCAAAGCAGTCCGTAAGTAAAAAAGGCAGTTCCACTTGTTTCAGGTCCGGGGGCCTGTGCAGGATCCAGCATACTACGGGTCCAGTAACCCTGGGGTTGCTGACAAGCAATAATAGCTGCTGCCATATCTTTGTAAAGCCGTACATATTCGTCCCGGTATTTATCCGTTTTAGGAAGATCTTTTAATACTTTAGCCAAACCTGCAAACACCCATCCATCTCCACGTGCCCAGAAGTCTTTCTTCCCGTTTGCCGTTTTATGTTTGGGGTAGATATATTTTGCATCACGGTAAAAAAGCTTCGAATCGGAATCATACATAATTTCTTTCGCATATGCCAGATAGGTATACAGCTTTTCAAGGTAAAGGGGATTGCCGGTAAGGTTATTTAATTTGGTCATCACGGGCATTACCATGTAAAGTCCATCGGCCCACCACCAGTAATCTTTGTTTGGCGTACTCATCTGATAGTCCAATACCTCTATGGCGCGGGCTATTTTTATGGGGTCGGGATTAAGCTTATAGAGATCAATGTAAGTTTGAAAGCATACCTGCCAGTCGCCAAACAGAACATGTTCGTCCGTTTCGCCATACTGATACTTCCACAAGGATTTGTCGGCCGACTTTGCTCCCATCCACTTGTTTTGCCTGGCCCATTCTTCGGAATACTTTCTGTATGCTTCATTTCCGGTTAGGAAATAGACTTCCATATTCCCGGTATGATAGGCGGCATTATCCCAGAAAGCTCTTTCATGCTTCGGGTGACTCTTTTGCCAGGTGTTATTCACTTGAATCAGCAAATCCATTACCTGATCCTTCGTCGGGTTTTTCTCTGAAGCAGAGACTGAGAAAAAGGCTAACAGCATTAATACCGGGATAAATACACTTTTATACGCCATAGTAATATATATCTTTATTTTTCTATACTTCATTAAGGATTTAAAATGCCACAGGATAGTCTTTCAAGAATTTTTCGTTGGAAAAAGCTCTTTTTGAAGTCCAGCTTTCTGCCGGTGCTGTCCAGAAAGAATCGTCGGCGGGCAGGCCTAATGCAATGAAACTTTCTGATGTAAGGTACATACTCCCGTTATTACTATACCAATCTCCGAGTTCGGGTTGGTGACCAGCAAAGCCTATCGTTAGGTAACCATCAGAGGTAAAGTTGGTAGGATTTGAGAAGATTCGTTGGTGTACAGCAGTTAGGGCTGATCTCACTTGCCCTTCGGTTAGTTTTTCCGGCAATAGTTTTTTCCAGGCCAGTAATGATAACGGTTGAAAAGCACCCGTCCGATAGGTAAGCGAACGGCCGATTGGCGGATAAGTTCCCTCCGGAGAGATCATTCTTTCGAGGTGCTCGGAATAACGCTGGATTCTTTTCAGTCCCTGATCGTACAGCTTCTTGTCTGATTCGCCCGATTTACGGAAGACTTCCAGTATTTCAAGAAGCATGGGGTGTATAACGAAAGAATTGTAGTAGTCGTAATGAAACTTGTCTCCGTCCATATACCAACCATCCCCGGTATACCATTCATTCATTTTCTTTACAGACAGATCGACCCGCATCACATCGTAAGACTCGCCAACCGAATGTAGAAATGCTTCGTTCATAGCGGCAAACAGTAGCCAGTTAGTATAGGGAGGTTTCACTCTTCTCAGTTGTGTCAACTCTCCTACAATTCTATCTTTTGTAATTTTATCTAAAGGATCCCACAATTGTTGCGGAGCCCGTAACAGGGCATTAGAGAAATACGCCGAATCGACAAGGGGTTGTCCTTCCGAACGCCACAACAGGTAGTCGGGACTTTTGGGATTAACCGAATGTTCAAAGCTTTGAAGCGCCCATTCACGCAATTGTTTCCGTTGCTTTCCTTCCGGAGTGGAATCGTCCGGCAAGGATAACCAAGGTGCGAGTCCGGACATTAATCTCCCGAAACACTCCATATAAGTAACAGCTTTATCGCGACCATCCCAATTCGGACTTACTTCCACGGACATTTTCTTTCTGAGCTCGCCTTTCGACATAACCGACAAAACCGGCTCAGCTATTTTATACATCAAGTCGCACCAATAAGCCCGGTCTTGTCCGTCCTTACTGGTTAGACCGGCCGTAGAATCGCTTGTTTTAGCCACTAAAATATCCGGGGAAACAAACCCCAACGCTGTAGACGCTGCCATCGTCTTTACAAAGTTTCGTCTTTTCATAGCATACTAGTATAGGCGGTTTTTATTCAAAGAAAAATAAATTAAAAAGATCCGGTGAATCCTTCAGGTTTTCCCCAGGTTTTGAAAAGAGATTTCAACTCTTTTCCGGTAACCGGAATAATGGTGCCATGTCTGGGGTGAAAATCCATACATACTTTATCATCGGCCTCCTTATAATTTTTAAGGTCGTTGCTCTGCATGAATCTATATTTTCCTTCGGTGTACCTGTCGTACATTAAAATATAGGCATCGGAATTGAACAATTTAAAAACCGATGAGCCTTCGGCGGGCTCTTTCTCCAGATTTAGGTATGTATCTTCTTCCAACCATTTTCCGGATGTAAGAGACTTGCTTGTTGCTTTCTTAATGCCATTACCATGACCTTCTGTTTTATAAAACAAATGATACAGGTTATCCTTGTAAATAATATCTCCGTCAATACATGATTTACCGTTTTCCGGGAAAAAGAGTTGTTTAGGATTTCCCTCCAGATCTGTAAAATCTTTGTTAGCATAGGCATAATAAATAATATCCGGACCATCTCCATGTTTCATTGACCAGTACACCAGGTATTTCCCGGCTGCAGAATCGTAGATGGTTTGCGGAGCCCATACACGTAAAAGGTTTTCATTTCCGGGATACTTATTCTGAATATTCACTATACTCGATTTCCAATGTAACAAATCATTCGATTTGAGCAACACCATGGCACGATTTGAATCCCATCCCTTGGCAGAAACCATATCAGTAACAACCATATAAAATGATTTCCCGTCTTCGCTTCGCAGGATATGAGGGTCGCGGACACCTCCGGTTGATGAAATTAGTTTTGAATCGAGAACTTGTTTATTATTGTTCAATGCATAGTAGGTATATCCGTCTGCACTAACAGCATAGTGAACAGATTCTTCTGCGATGTCATTTCCGGTAAAATAAACAAACAGATAACCTGCATATTTCTTATCTGGAGTTGCAGCAGCACGCTGTTTAGCAAATGCGGGCAATACAGAGCTAAGTAACAAACAAAAGACCAAACAACTAACGGGAAATAACTTTTTCATATTCATCTATCTTAACAGAGTTTCTAAAATAACAAATTACAAAATAAGCCTATTTTTTCATTAGTTGAGTAGAATTATAGCCGAATTATGTCCATTCATGTGCATAAAATGATTCATAGATACTATTATCAATACAATTTAAATATATAACATAGAAAAGCCTTGACCTGAGAATCAGATCAAGGCTTTTCTATGTTCTTCTAAATTTATGTATCAGAGTTCGCGAATCTTGATGTTTCTAAAACTAACCGGCCATCCGTGATCTTGCAAACCGATAAATCCTTCTTTCGCAATTCCTTCTGTAAAACCAGGGAAAGTTTTGAATTTACTGTTATTAACCAGATTATCCCACTCGCTTGTCCACAAAGAGTATTCCACAACCTTTTTCCCATTTTGAGTGTGAGTTACTTTACCGTCTTTTACACGGATAACAATCGTATTCCACTCGCCGGCAGGGTTTACAGTCTTAGGATCGGCAGGAAGCATATCGTAAAGCGATCCTGCCAGGTGGCTGTCGATCTTGTTGTCGGTTGCTTCCACATTATCCAAAACCTGCACTTCGGGGGCAGCATAATAAATAGGCTTGCCAGGTACTTCACGCACGTAATAAAAGATACCTGAGTTAGCCATTTTACCGGCGTTCCAGTCAATAGAAAGCTCAAAATTCTTAAATTTCTTTACACCAAAAAGGATATCACCGTTGGCTCCGTTACCGGGTTTTGATCCTTCTGCAGTAAATACCTTCATGGCTCCATCTTCAATCTTCCAGTTTTTTGGCATTTCAGTGCCGTTACATTGTCTCCAGCCGGTAAAATCATTTCCGTTAAACAGAAGTTCCCAACCTGCTTTTTTTTCTTTAGAACTTAACGCGTTCAGCTTTTGCGCATGAACAAACGTAGATGCAGACACAAATGCCAACATCATAAATGAATAAAACAATTTCAATTTCATCTTTTTCAGATTATTAGATAATTAACAATAAAAAATCACTACTGAGACCTTAAAACACAAAAGAATTCAAAACACCGACACTTATAATTCTTAACTTCATTCCTGTAATTTGAAGCAGGTTGATCAAAAAAGATTTAAAAGTCATGCAAATATATACCGAAACGAACTTATATAGTCCGTTTCGGTATAATATAATTATAGAATTAAACTTTTTTCATATTTAGAATTATATATTCCCACTATAAGAAATTAGTTACTTACAATTGGAGCTTTCCTGATGAAACGGGTATCGTCAATTTGAGAAAGAAGAAAATCGGCCAGGTCGTCTCTACGCAATGAAAACAACTTAATCATCCCATCTCCTCTGTAACCGGTAACAACCCGCCCCAAACCTGGCTTATCGCTCAGCATAGGTAACCGGACAATTGTCCAGTTCACTTTACTGTTACAAATCAAATGGGCCGATTGAACAATATTCTGATAGGCATTATTCATTACCGTTTTAACCATTAAACGAGCCAATACGAATGAAAATTGAAACTGGTCATCCTCAATCTCGAAACTTGGGGTAGAAGTTGCGATTAATCGATTCACCTTATATTCATTCATTGCTTTCAGGATATTGTAAAATCCAGCCATGATTGGCAATCCTTTTCCTTTATCAGCGGAAACAGGACCAAGCATACTAATTACAATATCGGTCTGCTTTATCGCATCTCCAACTGCCTGAGAATCGTTAATTTCACCTTTCACGATTTTCAGCTTATCATGTACAATGGAAATCTTTGAGGGAGAACGGGCAAACACCGTTACACTATATCCTTTATTCAATGCTTTGCGCACCACAAGCTGTCCGGTCTTTCCTGTTCCTCCGAAAATCGTTATATTCATAATTCAAATTATATTATTCCAACTCATCCAATACAAAAATTACGTTCGAAGGTTCAAAGATAGTAATTACAGGCGAGCTGGCAGTTTAATTGTTTTCCCGGCAGCAGCACTGTTTCTTGCAGCTTCGAGTATTTCAACTACAATCAGGTTATTCGCAAGTGATGAAAGATCTGAATCAGCCACCTTTAATTCTCCTTTGATCGCTTTAGCAAAGTATCCGAAAGGTTCATTCTCAGGAGCTGGCAGAGGTTGAAGTCTTTCCATACTTTCCGGACTTTCCCGTGTTAACTTATAGCTAAAATCTGTTCCGGTAAGAGCCTTAACGTAGCCGCTCACGCCATAAACCTCCATGTCTTTTCGGTCGACGGGCCAGTTCCAGGATGCCTGTATAATTGCCTGCGCTTTTGGGTAAGTAACAACAATAGTTGCTTCGTCATCCACTTTTGGGTATACATCTGGCTTGATCTGTTGCAAGGTAGCCGAAACAGCAATAGGCCGCTGATTATTCATCAACCAAGTCATCAGATTCGCTCCGTAACATCCAAAATCAATAACTGCTCCGCCTCCATTAAGTTTTGGATCCGTAAGCCAGACAAGAAATTCGGGGTTGACGTTGATTTCTTTCGGACCACGGTGTCCATCGCAAATTATAACCTTACGGATATCACCGATAGCTTTCTGGTTTATTACCATATCAAATGCTTTATGATTGGAAGGATACCAGGTAGTTTCATAGTTTGTAAGCACCATTATTCCATATTTGCGAGATAGCTCAGCCATTCTGGCAGCATGTTCCACACTCACCGCCAGCGGTTTTTCAACCATCACATGAATCCCTTTTGGTGCACAGACTTCCACTATCTGAAGATGATCGTAAATTGAATTGAATCCAAGAACACCTTCGGGTTTAGTATTTTCAACCATTTCCTCTATGCTATCATAAACAATAGCCGGATCAAATCCATAATTTTTAGCATAACGCTCTGCCAGCTCTCGATTGCTTTCCGCAATTCCAACAATCTGAATATCCGTACGCTTCAAATCCTTTAGCAGAAGATGAACATGCGAATGAGACAAGCCCGCAATTCCTAACCGTACCGGAGCATGCTGTTGTGCATACATCGCAGCAATTGAAAAGCAAAATAAGAACAGAACACAAAATAAAGAACGTGTTTTCATCGTAGTGAATTTTAATAACAATTGGTCTGAATATAAACTGGTCTAGAAAAAATTTGTCGCATCTGCACACATTTAGTGTGCAGATGCGACAAAAATATATAATATTAGCTTGAATACGAGAGATAAATATATAAACTTTACTTTCTACTCTGATACACATTCCCCGCATACAAGTCAAACCGATGTATGTGGAGAATGTGTAAATTTTGATTTTACTTAATTTTTGGAGCCAACACCACCAAATAGGATACACAGATTGTTAATACAATCACTGCGCCGATCTGACCAGACAAAGCATCTGAAGCGATACCCATCAGCAGAGGGAAAACAGCCCCTCCGGAAATACCCATAACCATCAGACCCGAAATCTCATTGTTCCGTCTTGGCAAATGAAGCAATGCTTGGGAGAACATGATTGAGAATACATTGGAATTTCCAAAGCCAATCAGTGCCACACAGATATAAAGAGAGAGTAAACTATTGCCAAAATAAAGACCGGCAACAGCAATAACCATCGCGGCAACACTGATTATGAAAAACTTTTTTGCCGAAAACCGCGCAAGAATAATGGCTCCCGAAAAACAGCCCAGTGTACGAAACAAAAAGTAGAGACTGGTGGAATAACCTGCGTCGGCCAGGGTCATATTCAAACGTTCCATCAACAATTTTGGTGCTGTTAGGTTAATCCCCACATCCACCCCCACGTGGACCAAAATTCCAAGAAAAAGCATGAATACCAATTTATCTTTCAATAGACCAAAACACTCTGTAAACGTAGACTGTTTGCCCTCAATTGGCTGTTCTTTTATGTTCGTTACAAATAAAATTGCAGCTGCCACAATAGCTACTACTCCGAAAATCGGAAAAAGCATCTTCCAATCGCCAAAAGTAACCACCGCCCAGGCGGCAATAATTGGAGCAAGAAATGAAGCTATTGCTTTGACAAACTGACCCAGGGTAAGACTGCTTGCCAACCTGTCTCCGGCTACTATATTGGCCACCAAAGGATTTAAAGATACCTGCATCAACGTATTTCCAATTCCTAACAATGAGAAAGAGAAAAGCATGAATGCGAAACTATAATTAAAAACAGGAGTAAGCAAAGCCAGAGCTGTTACCAGTAGGCTTATTACAACCGTTTTCCTCCGACCAATTTTATTCATTAACATTCCGGTAGGAACCGAGAAGATCAGAAACCAAAAGAAAACCATCGAAGGCATCAGATTGGCCATGGTATCCGACAGCACAAAATCTTCCTTTATGTAATTGGTGGCAATACCAACCAAATCAACAAAACCCATCGAAAAAAAAGCAAACATCACCGGGATAATCCGCGCATAGGAATTTGAACTTTTCATAAACTATCGTAAATAAAATAATTACTCGTATTTAAAAAACATCAGACTGTCCATGCGCCCGCTTTGGTGCAAACATAGGCAGCTTTATCGACAGCAAACTGATGCGATTCCTGCAACGATTTTCCTGCTATCAGCGATGAGATGAAAGCGCCGGTAAATGAATCGCCCGCACCAACCGTATCCACCACCTGCACTTTTGTTGTCTTTACACATGAATAATCATCCGGCGTAAATACCTTGCTGTAATCTGCCCCGGCAGTAAGAATCACCACTTTCAAATCAAAATGTTCGATAAACCATCTGCAGGCATCATCTTCGTCGTAACCTTCCAACGAAAAATAGTTACGAAGCAGGGATAGTTCATCATCATTCATTTTAAAGACATTAGCTAATTGAAGAGATTCTTCAATTAACTCTTTAGAATAGAAGTGTTGCCTTATGTTGATATCCAGAATACGGTAAGCATCCTGAGGTACCAGGGATAAAATTTCATGAATAGTATTCCTTGAAACTTCAGAACGCTGTGCAAGTGTTCCAAAACAAATGGCATCGGTACGTCTTGCCAACTGTTTCATCTCTTCGGTTGCGGGTATATAATCCCAGGCCACCTCTTCTATTATCGTATAATTAGGAATACCGTCTTTTAGTTGTACCAAAACAGTACCGGTCGGATAATCCACCCTTTCTATCAAGTAGTTTAATTTTATTTTATCAAGCTCCTCCAAAATTTCATCGCCCAATGGATCTTTTCCGATGGCGCTGATTGCATAACTTTCTGCACCCAGCAAAGAGGCATGATACACAAAATTAACCGGCGCTCCTCCGGCTTTTTTCCCGGAAGGGAGCATATCCCAAAGGAGCTCTCCAATTCCAACGATTACAGGTTTACTATTCATGTCAGTAGATTCTATTTTATTGTATTAATATGCAATTGTCGTTTTCATTTCCATATAGATTTCAACTCAGTAACCGAAGCTTCTGTTACATGAATCTGTCCATTTTCGGCAAAAAGTTCTATCAAATCGAAATCGTCTGTTGGATAAAACAGATCTGTTATAACCACCTTGTTGCCAGCGGCAAAGAATTCTACGGATGTTTTATCCACAACCATTCTCCATTCAACCGAATTTCCCTTTACAATAAAGGGGACTATATGTGTTAGGGCAAACCGTTCCGAAAAGACTTTCCCAACCGCATTTGTCCGGTCTACGTAGAAAAAGGAATCAACATTATCATACCCCACCGTAATGTATTCACCTCTCGAATTCTTCAATGTAATACCATATTTGGGAGGAAATCCCATTTTTGTTTTGTCTGAAATATCAAATTTAAGCTTGATATCCACCGGTGACTTGGCAAATGCTATTTTTTCAGAAATAAGCATTGTTCCTTCAATTTTCAAATTGGCAAATTCCACCTTCTCGCCATGCAGGTTTTGAATCTCTTCTACCGGTTCTGATGTAAGCAGATAGGTATCCAATTCCTTAACCAGTCCTAACTCACGGGGAAAAGTAGCGGCTCCACTCCAGTCGACACATGGTTTTTCGCCTGCATATTCCCAATTATTCATCCATCCGATAAGAATCCGACGATTATCCGGTGTATTGCTCCAGGTTACTCCTGCATAATTATCCTTACCATAATCCATCCACTGCGTTTTCGATTGCAATGAAACAAATTCTTTCCCATTAAAATCACCTACAAAATATTGGGTTGCCGAACCTCCGGCCGGACCGCCCGGATTGATATTCACAATAAGCACCCATTTAGTTTCGGCTGATCCGTTCACCTGCAACGGAAATAAATCCGGACATTCCCAAACACCTCCATGTTCGCCGCGACCCTCTCCGAACTCACTCAGGTAAGTCCAGTCAATACAGTTTGGCGATGCATAAAATTTAATAACCTGTCCCGATGCAATACTCATAATCCATTGCTTTGTTTCTTCGTGCCAGATTACTTTAGGATCCCTAAAGTCGCGTATGCCCGGGTTTTTCACTACAGGATTCCGGTCATATTTTGTCCAGGTACGCCCTTTATCCAGACTATAAGCAATGGCTTGAGATTCTATTTCCGTAAAACGACTCTCTTTCTCTGCTTTCATGTCGTGGTAGGTAAAAAAAGCAACCAACGGAGGATTTTCCTTTGTTCCCAATCCAGATGTATTATTCAAATCGGCTATGGCGCTTCCTGAAAAGATATAACCAAGGCTATCGGGATAAATAGCGATGGGCATGTGCTCCCAATGAACAAGGTCCTTACTGATAGCATGGCCCCAATGCATGGGTCCCCAGACTGACTTTTCCGGATAGTGCTGATAAAACAGGTGGTATTCTCCTTCATAATAAACCATCCCATTGGGATCATTCATCCAATGTTGCGCAGGGGTGAAGTGGACTTGCGGACGGAATTTCTCCTGAAAATTACCCCCGTTACCTGAATTTTCCTTATCATTTGATTTTGTATGCTGACAAGCAGCTACAAAAAAGAGTAAAGAAAGCAAATAAATATATTTCATTTTCATATAGATCGTTTTTTACTTTACGTTCATATTAAGTTAAACTGTGCTTATTTTTGCAACCCTACGTTCCAGATGGACTTCATCGTGCAAAATTTCAAATCCAGCACCTCTATGTTATTTCCAAAGAACTGAAAACCGCTTGTATTATTCATATCAGCTTTTCTCTCAAATGAATAAGAATAGGCTCCTCCATCAATAAAAACCTCCACCGAAGTTTTATCAATGATAATATCTGCCTCAATTTCCATGCTGGTAAAATCATCCGGCGAATAGAACACGCCGTTCACCAAATTAAAATTCATGTCGTAATCGACTAAGGACTGACCGAATAGCTTTAACCCGGCACTGGTCGCATGCGATAATTTTAGCTTTGTTTTTATTCTCATGCATGATTCATCAGCATATGGCTTCAAATAGTTATTCGCCTGATCGATGGTTAAATTACGCCATTGCTGAACCTCTTTTTCCAGTTGATCCAATTCCGTAACCGGCTTACTGTACATCCGAATTCCATTATTCGTGGTATGTAAGGACAGCTCGACAGGTAATAACATTAACATATTGAATGGCATATCTTTGGCCTGAATACGCCCCCATCCTATCTGAATTCGTCGCCCATCTGATTCCGGTATATTGGTAAACGTTTGCGCAGCATAAGATGCTCCAGTCAGGAAATAGTGTTTTCCAGATTCGGGTGTAAACTTTTTACCATCAAACGAGCCGATCATATAAGTACCCGAAGCTCCGTACATTACCCATCTGGTAGTGTTACCTTTTCCGTCGACCGCCAATTCAAATAATTCCGGACATTCCCAAAATCCTGTGATGTGACTTTCAAATGTCCAGTCCTTCAGATTATCAGAATTATAAATTGAGTGCCCGTCGCGTTCATTCAGCACCATCACCCATTTATTTGTCGGTTTATGCCAGAAGACTTTGGGATCTCGTGTATCTTTACTATTCCATTTAGCTTTTGAATCGATTACGGGATTTTTACTGTATTTTTTCCAGCTACGTCCTTTGTCCAGGCTATAAGCTATACATTGAATTTCCTTCTCAGGATTATCGGCCGTATAAATCGCAACCAAAGCAGGGGTATCTCCTTTATTAAAACCTGCCGTATTAGTATAATCGACAACAACCGAACCAGAAAACATCGTACCATGCTCATCCGGATAAAGTGCAACAGGTAACTCTTCCCAATGTATTAAATCCCGGCTTACGGCATGCCCCCAATGCATATTTCCCCACTCACGCTCATACGGATTGTGCTGATAAAACAGGTGATATTCTCCTTCATAATAGAGCAAACCGTTTGGATCATTATTCCATCCCCGCCGACTGGAGAAATGGAATTGAGGGCGGTTTTGCTCATTGTACAAACTATCCTTTCCTGCTATCTCATTATCCTGATATAGTTGGTTTAATGTACCGTCTGGTCCGGGATATACAATAGTAACGTCTTTGTTTTTATATTCAGACATATCACAGAAAACCCAATAATCCGGCTTATCAGCAGCCAAACGGATATCGAACTTCCGCTCGGTCTTTCCATCCACCTTCATAGATAGTACATTCCTGTCTATTTGATGGGATACCGGAAGATTCAGGTATTTCTTTGTAATTTTAAGCGTAAGGCTGTCGGCCTTTATCTGGCCTGCTCCGCTAAGTAAAAGAGCTAAAACACCTAACGCAAATTGATTAGTCTTAATCATAATAAAATAGTAAAGCATTTAATAATATTGACAAGTATGATTTTAAGGCAAACCAAAATTAGTAATAAAATTGGTTTGCCTGCTATTTATTTACCATCCATAATTCTGGACATATAACTTTTTGCTAAAATTAATCTGCTGTTTGGGGATAGGGAAGTATTCATCTCTGTTTTTTGTAAATTTTGCTTCACGAAGATGTTCCCGTCTTGTTTTCTCGACCGTGAAATAGCTATTCAGATACTCAGCGGCAATTCCCCAACGTACCAGATCAAAGAAACGGACTCCCTCCATTGCAAATTCCATTCTGCGTTCCCAACGTAGTGCCTGACGGGCAAAATCATTTGTCCAGGTGCAATTTACTCCGGGTTGGTAGGTGCCGACTACAAACTTGCCTGTAGGATCGCCTTGTACATCTACTAAACGGGCAGTACTGTTTCCTGCTCTTTCGCGTATGGAATTGATTACAGGCAAGGCCTCTGTTTCACGTCCCAGCTCAATCAGAGCCTCTGCATTCCACAACAGCACATCATCGAAGCGGATAATATCTCTGTTTTTTGAACTCGACATAAAGGGATTTACCTTTTCAAAACAAGGACAATCCGGTAAAACAACTTCCTTTAATGACATAAAAGATCCATAAACTTCAGGCTGACGGTTCCACCAGGCTTCAAAAACAAATTCAGGATTATACTTGTAAGGAAGTCCGGGGATAGCCACTGTATGATTCAATCGTGGATCAACATTGTTTTCCAACAAATCATCCGGCGTATTCAGGTTCTTACTATTAAATTCGGCAAACTTTGGCAATCCCTTATCATCAGTCTGGAAAGCATTCACCAGGTTCTGAGAGGCTTGATGAAAACCGCAACAGCCATATTCCGGGTTCATCGGATAGTTTAGCATAGCTCCCCAATCCAGACGTCCGTGTAAAGTTCCATCATTTCTGGAATGTTGAACGGCGAAAACAGATTCTTTGCTGTTTTCTGTTTCACAAAGAAAATTATCAGCATAATCGGCATTTAAGGCATATTTACCCGAAGCAATTATCTCGTTAGTCAGACTAACAACCTCAGTTAGCTTTTCCTTGTTTATATTCGTTACGTTATGCTTTTCGTCTTGTTCGTAGGCTGCATACAATAAAGCCTTGGCAAGATAGGCTTTGGCCATCCACTTATTGGCACGTCCAATTTCTGCATTATTCTCGGGCAGGGTTTGAGCTGCGAAACGGAATTCTTCTATAATTTTATCCCAAAGCTGCTGACTTGTAAGTTCAACATTGGAGACATTAATATACTCTTCAACCGGCACATTTTCGTCTATGTAAGGAATCTGCTTAAACAACAGTTTCAGTTCAAAATAATAATGAGCGCGCAAGAAACGCATTTCAGCAATCCGGGTCGTCTTTTTGGAAAAATCAGCCTCATCAATGGTGTTCAATCTGGCTAAGGCATTATTTGCCCTCGAGATGTCTACATATTCTTTATACCATTTGCTGTCCAACAAACCAATATCATCCCTCAGATAGGTAAATGTTTCGTAAAAGTGGAATTCCTGCATATCCCCGGTTCCGGCTCCTCCTTTGTAAGCATCGCCCGAACGAAGATCTCCATAAGGCCAGGGACTGTTTGGTTCAGTATAATGATCATTTCCCAGACTTGAATAAGCTGCAATGACCATTTTCTCCACATTCTCCGGAGTATTTAGTTGTTCATTGCTTAATACACCTTTTGGATTCTCATCCAAGAACGTATCGCAGGAGAAAAGGACTGCCGACAAAGAGCAGCATGTAAGTATATATTGTATCGTTTTCATAATTCTATCAATTAAAAAGTTACATTTACACCAAAAGTCACTGAGAAAGGAATCGGATAAGACAAATTAGGAGTCTCCGGATCTACCCCGGTAAACGCATTGTCGCCCCATGATTTTTTTACTGTCAGCAAATTCTGTCCCATTACATAAATTCGGGCATTTTTCATATAAACCGCCTTTAACAGATGCTCGGGAATTGTATATCCGATCTCCATATTGGCAAGTTTCAGGTAAGAAGCATTTTCAATAAAATAAGAAGAGTAACGACTTTCGTAATTATTGTCATTTAACGACAATGCCGGAATCGTTGACGAACTATTTTGAGGCGTCCAGGCATCTAATGTTCTTGTTCCATAATTATGTCCGCCAAAGAAACTTATAAAGTCAGTATATCTCTTAGCTTCATTATTCACATTATATCCTACAAGTCCATTCCAGAACATGCTGAAATCAAAGTTTTTCCAGTTAACCGCCACATTCAAACCATAAATAAAGTCGGGATCCGCCACACCTAACCAGGTTCTGTCTTCATCGTTGATTTTTCCATCCTCATTTACGTCTTTATAACGAAGTCGGCCAACCCCTTTTCCAGTTTGTACAACATGCGCATCCACCTCAGCCTGATTTTGGAAAATACCTTCTGCCACGTAACCAAACATTGAATTTAAAGGTCTCCCTAAAATAGTCTGATCGTTTCCGTTTCCAGCATACGAGTTAATAACATCTTCCGGTAATTTTACCACCTTGTTTTTATAACTTGATATGTTACCCGTGATATTTAGTCCTACTTCGCCAATTTTCTCGTTATACGAAAGAATAAACTCAAAACCCTTATTCTCAAGTGTTGCTCCATTTACCCAACGGCTACCCCCTTCTCCAATAGTCGCAATGTAAGGAGGATTGATAAGGATATCTTTCGTACTTTTTGTAAAATAATCGAACGAGCCGGATATCTTTTGATCAAGAAATCCAAAATCCAGACCGATATTATTCTGCGTTGTAGTCTCCCATTTCAGGTCTGCATTCATCTGTTGAGTACGACGATAGCCCGATAATAAATCTCCGGTACCAGTTCCGGTTATGTCGTAAGCTGTTCCATGATCGCTGTCCCACGTTGGGTCTGATCCATATAGTGCCTGGTATAAAGCAGGAGAAGCAAAATCGCCAATCTCCTGGTTACCTGTTTGTCCCCATCCATAACGCAGTTTCAAATCAGACACGCCTGGAAATGCATCTTTGAAGAACGACTCTTCACTCAATCTCCAGCCCAATGAAAATGCAGGGAATGTACCATAACGGTTGTTTGCCCCGAATCTGGAAGAGCCATCATAACGTACCGTAGCGGAAATCAGGTAACGATTATCAAAACTGTAATTAATCTTTCCAAAATAAGAAAGTAACGAATAAGCAGTTGCCGAACCTGCATTTCTTTTGTTAGACTCGCCTGCGTCCAAATACATATAATCGGGATCTTCCGAAGCAAATACATCCCGGCCGGCCGATATAGCATTGAATGAATACTTCATCATTTCCTGACCACCCATTAAATCTACTACGTTTTTACCCAATTCGAAATTGTAACTCAATGTATTACTTAAAATCCAGTTACCTCCATAATTGGCTGAATTATCAAGCCGGTTTGTCGACTCCGACATAAAACCGGAAACATAGGTAAGCTGCATATTTCTCTGCCAGTAACCAGTATAATCGATCCCGAATTTCGATCTGAAATGTAAATTCTTAATCACTTCAAGGTCCAGGTTCACATCTCCAAACAAGCGGACCACATCTTCATGATTTTGCTTATTATCTTCAATAATACGAACAGGGTTATGTCTGTCGCTCATCCCGGCAACAGGACCACCCCAACCTCCATCCTGTGTATATACAGGAATAATAGGTTGTATTTCGTGAGTCATATTCAAAATACTTTGCGCATTAATCAGCGATTTACGCATTTTGGAAATCGAAAAATTCTCTCCGATCTTCAATTTATCATTTATCAATGAGTAGTCAGAGTTTATACGAGCAGTAAAACGATCGTATTCAGTTCCTTTTACAGTACCCAGATTGTTGAAATAGTCCAGGGAGAAAAGGGCCCGTCCTTTTTGTGTACCTGTTGAAAGTGTCACATTATAATTCTGTGTCAATCCGGTACGTCCAACTTCATCCATCCAATTTGTATTGGCCGGTTTCATTGTTTTTTGCTGATCCAGGTATTCCGGCATGATTACTTTATCAAGTGCATACCCAGAGGCGGCATCTCCGTGCCATTCAAAATTATAAACTCCAAAATTCGGATTAACGCCATCATTCATCGCGGCACGCCATTGAACCATACCTCTTTCTTCTGCATCCAGCAGATCCAATGATTTTGAATAATCCTGTGCAGTTAACGATGCCCGGAAATCAACTTTCGTTTCGTTATTCTTTCCCTTTTTAGTTGTTACAATAACAACCCCGTTTGCAGCTCTGGATCCATAAATACTGGCAGAAGAAGCATCCTTAAGTACTTGAATAGACTCTATATCTGTCGACGAAAGCTCATTCATAGATCTCTTACTTGGTACTCCGTCGATAATGTAAAGAGGATCGTTATTTCCTAATGTGCCGATACCTCGTATGCGAACTGTTGCTCCGCCGTCTGGTGCTCCACTAGATTGAATAAATACACCCGGAACCCGTCCTTGTAAAGATTTCATGGCATTCCCCGTACTAATATTTTCGATATCATCCATTTTTACAACAGCTACCGATCCGGTAAGGTCTGCCTTCTTCTGGGTTGAATATCCGGTAACAACAATCTCGGACAATGCCTTCGCGTCTTCTTTTAAAATAATTTGTTTAGGAAGACCTTTAGCCGGGAGTTCTTGAGTAAGATATCCTACATAGCTAATCAGAATGACACTCCCGGGTGTTACATTCAACGAAAAATTACCATCAAGGTCGGTAATAGTTCCGTTGGTGGTTCCTTTTTCAATAACAGAAGCTCCAATAATGGGGAGTTTATCAGTATCAGAAACAACAGTACCTTGAATAGGTATTTGCTGCGCAATGGACATCTGTGTCCAAAAAAACAGAGCTAAAAGCAGACTCCATTTGAAAGATTGTGACTTCATCATATTACAATTTAGAATTAATTATGGTGCAATATTAGACCATA
>Ga0209639_1001079_pt1 | contig 30679 bp, 22 predicted proteins | sample EPASupsiteHSE605_FD_187268 | JGI IMG/M metagenome (GOLD analysis project Ga0209639, IMG submission 187268) | Bioremediated contaminated groundwater from EPA Superfund site, New Mexico - Sample HSE6-05 (SPAdes) (version 2) | ecosystem: Environmental > Aquatic > Deep subsurface > Groundwater >... | reverse complement strand
TAATCATTAAATACATCTATTCTCATTAAGAGATTTAATCCATATACATTTATAGCTTTTTGAGAACCGTTTTCGTCATACTCTCCTACTACTTTATTACCTTCATACAAATATTTTGTTGTTGCTCCGTTTACAATAGTTTTTTCTACTCTATAACCTTCACCATTATACTTATTCACAACTCTTACACCAGTGTCAGTTACACTCTGTACGAGCTGATTAAAGTTGTCATATGTATTGGAAAGCTTGACAATTTCTGATTTTTGCACTCCATTAACCCAAGGTGTTGCTCTCTTTTCAAGGTTATTACCATTGTAGTCATATGTATACACTACACTTTCGGTTTTTACTCCGTTTTGAGTAGAAACTGTTGAAACAAGCTTGTTTTGGCTATCGTAGTTATATTCCGTTGTTGTTGAAACACCATCTTGAGTAACAGCCTGCGAGGCTCTATTGCCTGCTTTGTCAAATGTATATGCAGTTGTTTTGTTGCTTTGCATACTTTCTGTAAGCATTCTGTTCAACGCATCATAAGAATATGTTGTTGTTCCCAGAGAATCAGTTTTTGACAGCATATTATTGGCATTATCATAGGTATATGAATAGCTATCTATTACTGTATTATCTGCTTTTTTGTTAACTAATGTTTCAAGCTGATTATCTGCAAAATATGTGTATGTTTCACTTGCTCCGCCATCATAAACAACACTTTGTACACTACCGTTGTTGTAGTAATTATACTGCGTTGTTTTATTATCTGCAACAACTTGTGATAATCTGCCTGCTTTATCATAAACTTTTTTTACTATTGCACCACTAGGATATTTGGTTGTTTGTGCTGTAAAGCCTGGATTAATGCCGTTAGTAATGTCATAAACATATTCAATTGTACCTATACCAGGAACATTTTTTGTAAGCAACCTATTGAATTCATCATAAGATTTTTCAGTTGTGCCTGTCGAATCTGTCATTGTGAGAACATTACCATTATTATCATAAGTAAATGAAACAGTCAATGTTCCACAAGCTGTTGAAAGTACTCGATCATGAGCATCATAAGCGTATGATGTTACATTACCGTTTTTATCTGTTTTTGTAGCGATTTTACCGCTTGGGAAGTAAGAATAACTTTCAACTTTTGTTGAGTTATAGGTATAGTTACCTGGTGTACCTGTTCTACCACCGTGCGCAATTATTTTGGTCATTAGGTTTGCAGAGTTATACTCACATGTTGTTACATTACCTTTTGCATCGGTTTGTGTCAACATATTTCCGTTGCCGTCATATGTATAGCTTGTGACCTCATTTAAAGCATTTGTAACAGTCTTTAATCTGTTGAATTCATCATAATCAAATGATGTTACATTGCTGTTTGAATCAGTTGTGCTACTAATATTACCATTATTATCATATGTTTTCAACGTTGTGTAATTTTCAGGATCTTTTGTTGTTGAAAGTCTTCCATCTCTATCATAAATAAATGAAGTTGTATGTAACAATGCATCTGTTGATGATGTTTGTAAGCTATCATTATTATATGTAAGAGTTTCAATAACAATATTATTTGGATCAAGCTTTTTAATTACACGATTTAATGCATCATATACATTTGTGTATGTGTTACCTCTCCAATCTGTTGTTGTTAACAAATTGTTTTGAGCATCATATGCATATGTAGTAGTCTTACCTGCTACTGTTTCTGTTATCTTTCTGTTCAAGCAATCATATGTGTATGATGTTACAATACCATTACCATTAGTTGAAAATCTTAGATTTCCATTTTTATCATACTTATATGACAATGTAATTGCCTGAGATCCGTCAACTTTTGATTGTGTTTGTGTCAGTTTTCTGCCCAGATTGTCATAGGTATATTCCGTCTTTGTGTCAGAATTATCCCATGTAGAAACGAGCATGCCAACTTGGTTATACTGACAATATTTAGTATTTTCCGCTATTGAAGAGTCTCCAGATGTAACCAACTTACTTATTTTACCCATTGAATTATATTCGTATGTTGTTGTGTTGCCGTTTGCATCTGTTTGCTTGATAGGCTGACCTAACAAATTATAAATTGATGATTTTATAATTTGCTCTGGGCTCTGTGATGTTTTTCTAATCATTTCTGAAAGAATATTACCTTGTCCATCATAACTATAATTAGTTATCACACCACTTGCAGATTTCGATGACACTTTTCTACCAAGTGCATCGTAAGTATAAAGTGTTTTATATGAAAGTCCTCTGTCTTTTGATACAGGGTCAAGATCAGTTAAAAGTTGATTAGAATAGTCATAAGTATATTCTGTGCCATAACCACTATTTATCTTTTCACTCACTAATGTTCCTGAACCCTCAGCGTATCCTGCTGCATTAAGTTCTTTTATTACATTACCTTTTGCATCATACTTATTTGCTTTTTCGACAAAGTTTATCCATTGGGAGGCATTTGCATCGTAATAGATCTGATTTACGGTTAAAACTCTTCCCATTGCATCATAAATATATTCAGTTCTATTCATTTCTGATAATGATTTTGATGCTGAGTAACCATTTGGAGAAACGACTGCAACAAGTCTACCACTATAATCGTAATAATTAGCGGTAACCCCTCCATTTGCATCTGTTTGTATAACGAGTTGACCTTTACCATTGTAAAGATAATTTGTCACATTGCCATTAGCATCTTTTTCTGTCTTCACATTGCCATTGGCATCATATGTTTGACTTTTAGTTATAGTAACACTTGCACCAGTTTCATCAACGCATGTAGTTGATGAACTAAGTTGTCTATTTAAATTATCATAAGTAAATGTTATTGTGACTCCTTTAGCATTTGTTTGTGTTTCTAAATTTCCATTAGCATCATAAGTATAGTTGGTTTCTAATAACATCTCAGAATTATCAGCATAATTATTTCCGGCTATATCACCTTTTCTGACATGCTGTATCATTTTTGTAGGCTTACCTAAATAATTATTGATATATTCGGTTGTTATTTTATTTGTTTCGTTTATGTATTCCTCTTTGGTTTTTACTACTCCATTATCATCGTAATAATAAACTGTTTTTCTACCTTCATTGTCAGTTTGAGTATAAACTGCTCCATCTGGATAGTATGTATATGTTTTTGTAATTAGATTTGTTGGAATAGAATTTGCAGATACAAAATCAACACTTGATTTTTCTTGCGTTATTCTTCCGTTTTTATCATAAACGTACCCTGTGTATGAATATTTTTCGTCAGAAACAGGAACCCATTGTCCAATGAGCTGATTAAGTCCATCATACTGATAATATGTAACTTTTCCTAATTCATCTGTAGTCGTATTAATAGTGCCATTTGCATTATACAAAGTAGATTGAGATGTGCCATCTGCATTTTGAACATTTAATTCACGGCCAGCATAGTCGTATGTTATAACTTCAGTTAAATAACTTGTGTCACTTATATATTTATTTATTGTTGTTTTTGTATTACCATCACTTAAAATTCCATATTCATAGTGTTCAAGTAATTGTTCTAAGCTACTTGAAGATTCTTTGTAAAACTTATCTTTTATACGATTTAATGCATCATAAGTATATCTGTATATAGAACCATTAGGTAAAGTTTCACTTAAAACATTACCATGCTGGTCATATGTATAAATTGTTGTAAAACCTAATGCATCTGTTTGTGTAAGAACCTTACCACTAGGATTATAAGTATAACGGGTTCCAACATCACTTGTATAAGTATTGTCTATACCTTCACAATTAGAATCATACTGTTTAGGTAAAATTTCTTTAATTGCATTTCCTTCACCGTCATAAACAGTTCTGTAAACTTTATTTCCGTCTACTATCTTTTTAATTTGATTGCCATTGTTATCATAGACATACTCAGTTACATCACCTTTTGGTGATGTTTCCTTTTCTAACAATCCACTTGCACTGTATTTATAGTGCGTGGTCTTATTATTGATAGTTTTGGTAGCCATATTGCCATAACTATCATAAGCATAACTTGTAACAGTACCTTCAGGCTCAGTTTCAGTTTTAACAAGACCCTTAATTGAAACACCATCAGCTGTAGAATAATATGTATATGCGGTAATTACAAAAGCTGAATTGTTATCTGTACCATCATTATTATATAAATCTGTTCCATTTAATGGCTGTACCTTTTTTAACAAATTATTATCATTGTCATAAAAGTAATATGTAGACTTTCCATTTTCATCTTTTTCACTCAAAAGATTATTCCTAGCATCATATGTCATGACCTTTATGCTACCATCAGGATTAATCGTTTTTGTAATATTTCCGTTTGCATCTCTTTCATATGATGTTGTTTTACCATTCCTATCTGTTATAGAAACAGGTTCACCATATTTGTTTTCATCAGGGTAAGCTGTAAATGAGGTTTTCCCCTCTGCATCCTGCTCTTTCGTCATATAAAAGACATCATCATAATCTTGAATGATTTGTTTACCATCACTAGCAGTTATTGTAACTTTTTTATTTAAATTATCATAAGTATATGTCGACACATTGCCGTTTCCATCAGTAGTCATAGACACCTTATTCAAGTCTTGACCTATATTATGATTATAGCTTACTCCTGCAATAAGCTTATTGCTATTATCATATACTCCTATCAAATATCCTTGTTGATCATAAGCATAAGTAGTCATTGATTTTGTTGGATCAATTACACGTTCCAATTTATTATTACTATTATATTGATATATTACAGTTCTATCACTTGACATATCCTTAATACTGGTAATATAGTCACCTGTATATGTAACAGAGAAAGTTCTTCCAGTGCAATCCACAATGGTGCTTATTTTTCCATTGGTATTATAATTTACTGTAGAAACATTTCCGTTTTTATCTTTAATATAGAATAATTTATTATCCGCATTATATCCATATACTATTTGGTCATATGTTGTTACTACAAATTTACCATCAACTTTTGTTAATTCGTTTCTTGAATCCTTTGCGGTATAAGTTCCATCTCCATTATCTGTAAATGTGCAAATTGATCCATCAACCAGTCTTACTACTTTAATGTTTGAATATGTATCCTTTGATACAATATTACCCTCATTATCAATAACATCTAGTGCGTAATCATAAACATTACTTTCATAATTGAAAGTCCAGCCTTTTCCAAATGCAGTATTATTCCTATCATCTTTTGAATTATAAGTTCTACTTATTTCAAAAGGCACTGAAGAATTTGATGAAATAATCATATCCGTATATTGACGTGAAAAAGTACCAGTAGGTGCATATGTGCCGTTTTCTCCAAAATGAGTTTGATAATTCAAATCTTCACAATAATAAGGACTATATGTAAGAGAATTTCCATTATTATCTGTAATGGCTCCATTAACAATTGTTAATCTTGAATTTGAATTAGAATCTGCATGAATGCTACTTCCATCCGAATCCTTAAGCAATACTTCATTATTATTTCCATTACTATCAGTATATTCTTCAATTATTCTTGGTCCTTTATATGAACCCCAGTAATTATGAGAAATATCAAAATCGCATAAAAGTTCAGGAAAACCCAAAGTCGTGTAATAAATACTTACAAAAGAATTATATTTTATAATCGTATTGCTATTTTGCTCAAAGTAGATACCATATCCTGAATTGCAAATAGTTGAATACGTCATATTTAATTTTGAATTATCTACTGCACAAATTGCTATACTAAAATTTTTCAACTTTACATGTTTAAGGTTAATTGTACCATTTGATGCAAAAACTGAATTTTCTGAAGTTGAGTTATTTCCTTGAGACGGTTCCCATGTACTTTTAATAACTACTTTTTCTTTTTCTGTTCCTTCAACGTTTAACTCGCCCGAGTCAATTACATATATTCCAAGTGAATTATTAATAATAGTACCTTTTTGAACATTTAATTTCGCCGAATTTGAAATCAGCAGTTTATTAATGACATAGTCGCATGATGGTAGAGTTAACTCTTGGCAAACTCTTAAAAATTCAAATTTCACTTTATCATTAAACTGATTAGTTTCAAAGCCTGTAATTGGCATAGGAGTAAATAAATTATCTGCACATAAAGAATACTCATTACTATTTGAAATAATATTATTCTTAAATGACAATGAACCAGCCCCATATAGCTTTTGTTGTTCCAAGCTACTATCAGGTCCAGCATAATTCTGGAAATATACACCTGACCTGTTTGATGAAGAAATTAAATTATTTTCAATATTTGTGTTAATTAATCCTAATACATTTAAATGAATACCATAATTTGTATTTTTAATTTGGTTGTTTTTAATATTAATAGTATTCTCAACAGACGTATTGTTTTCATATAAGTAAATTCCTGCACCAAAAGAATTGCTGATTTGCGAATTTGTTACACTCAATTTACCGCTATTAATTATTACATTTCCGGAATTACTTCCACCTGCGTATTCAATTTTTGCATTGTCAAGATTTAATTCTCCAGTATTTCCAACATTAATTCCGCCCCAATAATCATTCGACATTGCACTTTGACATTGTTCACTTTCAGAAGTAAAAACAATTGGCATAGTAACTGTTCCAAGGGCATTTAATATACCGTTTACTGTTATTTTTTTATCTTTTGGTATATTAATTTTACATCCTGGTTGTATTGTAAGCGTCTTACCTTGAGAAATAGTTACATCGTTTTCAAAAATATATAAATTTCTATTTAATGTTAAGTTAGTTTTCAGTTCACCTGTAAGGTCTATATAGCCTGCAAATGTATTATTTCCAAATCCTGAAAAGCTTGTTGGCGTAAAGTTTGATAAATCAATGCCGAATGAAATCCCATCGCTATTTTTCACAACATTTCCCTGAACGTCAAGTGCACCTGCGTTAAAGCTCTCAAAGACAATTCCGCAAGGAATATCTTTTCCGTATGACTCTATTTGGTTATTTTTTATAGATATATTTGCAGTTTCATAAGATGCAATATATATTCCATAGTCAACAGAAGAGTTGATTATATTATTATTAATAACTGCATCACTCAATGCTGCAACACCGATTAAAGAGTCTGTGTTCGATATTTCAGAATTTGTAAGGTTGAGTTTTCCGTACGAGAATACCGAGTAAGTTAATTCTTCATTTTCTGATTCGAATTGCTTATCGTTTTTTGCACATCTTATAATTCCATTATCAATATTAATCTGACCCGTACTATCTACAAAAATTCCTTGCCAATAGTAATCTGATGTTCCATCGTATTGTAAATCTCCTTCAGATGTAAACACGATGCGAGAATCTGCTGTACCATCCGCATTCAGTACACCATTTACCGTTATACTATACCCTTCTTCTACCTTTACAATAGTGCCAGGTTCGATAGTTAAAGTTGCACCTTGCTGTATTGTAATATCTCCGTTTACAATATACGGTGAATTTGATGCGCTCCATGTAACATTCTGAGAAATCACACCACTTACAATTGTGGCTTTTTTAGTAGTGATTTGAACTTGAGAACTCCAGTTGCCAGTGTTTGATGTGCTTTTTGCCCTGACTTTAATTGAATATGTTGTATTTGGACTAAGCTTATTTAAAACATATGAATTGGTGCTTATGTTAGAATAAACCGTATCATTAATTTGTACATCATAAAGTGACACACCATAAACTTCATCCCATGTTATTTTTATAGAAGTTGAACTAGCAGTTGCTGTCACATTTGTTGGAACTTCTAAGCCTGTTGTTACAGTCAATGTATTACTTACCGTTGAAATATCTCCAACAGTATTTACTGCTTCTACTTTAAAGTCATATGTTGTAAGATTTGAAAGGCCTGTTACTACATATGAAGTATCTGTTGTATAGCCAACAAAATTTTCGCCGTTATATATATTATATCCTGCAACACCCACCGTATCTGTTGATGCATTCCATGATAATGCAACTGTTGTGTCTGTTTTACCGATACTTTTTAAATTAGTTGGTGCTGGAGAAGTATATTTACCTATATTTCCTACATTATCCCTTACTTTTACTTTTACTCCATCTAAATTTTCGCCAAAAGTCTTCTGATTACTTGCTTGCCATGTTGAACCATTATCAAAACTATAGTCCTTAATTCCAGAACCATCCGTATCAGCTGCATTAACCGATAAAGTTATGTTTCCAGCTGAGTCTTTTTCTTTTATATAACTTGTTATAACCGGGTTGTCTTTATCTACTTTATTTATAGTTACAGTGTCACTCAATGCTACATTGCCAAGCACATCACGAACGTATATATAAACAGTTTGGTTGACGGAAAAGGTAGATGTATTTTCTGCCTGCCAATTATATTCTTCTTTAGTTGTAGAAAAACTGTATGGATTTGCATTTAAACCAGACAACCCATTATCAGATGCTCCGTTTACTTGCAATGTTACATTTTCATTTGTCCATGATGTTGGATTACCAGTAACATTTGAGATTGTAGGAGCATCATTATCAACTTTTATTTCTTGATTTCCACAAGCAGTAATGTTGCCCGCATTGTCTCTAACATAAACATAGATTGTTTGATTAGAATTATATGCAGGTGAAACATTTGATGCTTGCCAATTGTATACGCCTTGTTCTGTTGAAAAGCTATATGCGGTTGAGCTTAGTCCTGAGCCACCACTATCAGATGCTCCATTAACAGTCAAATTCACTGTTCCTGCTTTCCATTCGTTTGAATTTCCAGTAATACTTTCAATTGTTGGTGCTATTGTCTCATTAGTATAATTAATCACAGTATACGGGCGATTGCTTGATGTTGAATATTCTAATTGTGCAAAAGCTCTATAATTATTTGAACTTTCAGCATCACTTTTAAGAACAAAGCCATTATTTGTTGTTCCACTGTTCCAAGATGTTACAGCGTTTTTAACATTAAATTTAAACCAACTATTATCTGTACCACCATCATCGTTAGCACTATTATTTATATTATTTGTATTAAATGCGGCTTCAGTAAACGATGGTTGGTTCCTCCATTTTGTACTATTTGACCATGTGTTTGTCACCATATGTGCGCTTATATTTAAATCAGTAGAAGTACCTGTTAATTCTTTCGCCCAATAATATGCGCTATTAATAGTTGCACCTGGTTTTATTTCAGATGGCATATCAAATTTAATTAAAGAACGATAAACTCCCTTTAATGCTTTTTTACCAACAAAATTATTATCATTAGAATAATCTAATACCAGTCCAGCTAATCCAGATAATATTGAATTATCCATACTATTGCTAATATTGTTTGTTACTGGATCAATTGTTACAGGATATACTGTATCTTTACTTGTTAAAAATTCTTTTGAAACTTTTATTGTTAATATGTATTTTAAATCATTTACTTTTTCAATTTCATATTTACAATCTTTTGTGTAATGTTTATCTTGTGTATATGCATTACCCTTCGCATCATAAGCAAATACAGGTGTGAATTCCTCAACTTTTTCTTTAGTTTCATTATCAAGCAACAGAAGACTTCCATTATCTGATATTTCAGGATAACAATCTTTTGTATTAAGAACAAATTCAAATTCATTTTTTTCTGTATATTTATTTAAAATTATATCTTCCTTAATGCCATTAAGTTGAGGGTAATATCTTAAAAGAGTTCCTTCACCATATATATCTTTATAGTCAAAAACATCAACTGTTTCATTTTCATTTTTTATTTCTGAAGGAGCACCTGTGATTTTTGTTTCTTCTTCACATTTTGCTGAAATGCTATATTCATATTTATTATTGGAAACTTTTAATCCTTTATTAGGATCCTTTGAAAAATGAATATTATAATCATTTTGACCATTTGAATATTCATAACCATCTTTTTTAAATTCTTTGTTTTTTTGTTCTTCAATAGATAAATCTTTACATTTTAATTCACCATTTTCTTTATATAAGACAGGTTCTGAAAATGTATACGTTGTAGTAGATCCATCACTTAATTTAAAGTTCAATCTATTTTTTTCTTCTTCGTTCCAGTCAATATCGATAACTTTATTAAGGTCAACAATATTGCTAAAATGAGAACCCAATAGTTCTCTGATCTCTTGTTGTCGTTGTAGTCCGGTTGATACACCATACATCGATACATATGTTCCTAATGATAGAATTGTTGCCATTATGGTAGCTGTTGCTCTTGTCCATAAATTCAAATTTAACACCTCATTATTTTTTCTTTAATTTCTACAATTATCTTCTCATTTTACACTATTTGTAATGTAATTTTTTCATATAGAATTAATTATATCATTTTTTTTCTAATTTTCAACATATTTTTACCATAATTTACCTTTTTATTGATTTTATTATTCTAATATGATAATATTATTGTGTTTTAAAATTCTTTAAAGTTAAAAAAATCATCTATTGATATAATAGATGATTTTAAATATTAACTAACTTATGTTTTTTAAGTAAAGAACAAACTAATTAGAAATGAAGGAATAAAAAGATGAAAGAAACTAAAAAAATATCAGCTGTGATTTTAAGTCTAATTTTGATACCGGTTATTACTATTAAAGTTTCTGCGTCACGAGTTAATTTGTTTGGCGACCCAATTTTGAGTACAGTAATTAATGTAACCAATTATCAAACTCCATCACAAAGTAGCAATACTTCTGAACAAACAAATTCGGAATCTCAGGAGAACACCTCTAAACAAGAGAATTTAACAAATACTGATACAACTAGTATAAAAAACAATTCTATTAGCACAACGAATCACAACACTAAATCTAAAAGTCTTGAAAAAACAAAAACGGCAGATTCAAATAAGAAAAAATCTACATTGTCTACAAATAAAATTATAGTTTCTTCTATAGTTTTATTATCTATAGTTTTAGGTATTATTACAATATATATTATCAATAAGAAAAAACGTAATAATTAAAAATCCTATTAGTTATGATATAGTAAAAAAGCCTGTATTTTTTCCACAAGTGATTTAAATACAGGCTTTTTTATGTTTTTTCAATAAATCATAATATAAATTGCGGTTTAAAAATTACAAAAAGTATTGTTGAAATTCTTTATAAATGAGAATGATGACCATTAAATTTTACTTAGCACTAGGATGACCAACTGTCTTTGTTTTATATAATAATTCCAAGCTGCTATTTACTTATTGGTACAAACCCGAAGGTTGATACTTCTCATTTTGTACAACAAAAATGTGGACATTATCTACATAACATCCACACATCAATCCTTACCTTCCATAAACCAATGGTTTTCTTCGTGATATAAATATGTTTGCTTACCTCTAATCCTGCAAGTATATCTAATACCCACTCCGCCTGCTTTAAGTGATGCCGCTCTTCTTATATCTGTTATACGGTCTATTTCAAATTTTCTTCCGTCTTCCCAAACAATTGACGTTGGCAGGATTTTACCATTTGTATCAAAGTGGGCATCTACTTCTACCAATACTTTTCTTGACATAAAATCACCCCAAAAAGCTTACAGGAAATATAACATGATCTTCTTTTGCATTTAAGTTGGACAATTGCCTGTCTGACAGCATAATTCCTCGCTAAACAGAAAAATATCCAAATCTATTTCTTATTGAATCAACTGCTGTTTCCAAATTTTCTAACCTTTGATTTTTAATATCCTGTGGCCAAAATGATAACTGATTATTATCGTTTTCTAAAAGGTCACATGCACGAACTCCAATGCTTCTAATCTCATATGGATTAGAAGTATTTCTTTTAAAAAGTTTGAAAGCAACATCTGCAATAACAGTTGAAACGCAAGTAGGAAAATCAAGTTTCACTTGACGCTGAAAGCAATTAAGGTTTTTATCTCTTACAGATATTTGAACCGTTCTGCATAAAAAGCCATACTCACGAAGTCTTGCAGCAACGCTTTCGGAAAGTGCAAAAATAGCTATTCTAAATCTGTATATTCATAATATATTTGCCATGCCAAGTTGAAATAAACATATAACGATTATAATGTGGCTTTGCAAAAACTATGTCAGTACACTTTTTTTCGCAGTCCAAATATGAAAAGTTAGCTTAACAGCGCTGAATTTTCTCATTATTAAATAAATTGAGTCTAAAATATTTTTATATTCTTATATGACCAACAATAAAATGAATTTTTAAAATATAAAAGCCCGCAATCCCGCATAACTGCGTGGGTTAAGGGCTCTCTTACTGTCACGATTACTGTCAAAACCTTGACTTACAATGTGAAATCAGGGTGGAATTTATTCTATAAAAACTCATTATAAAATGCTTATACTGTCAAAACTACTGTCAAATATGAAAACCACCTTGCTTTAGATAAAAGTAAAAGCCCCATAACTATCTTAGTTATGGGGTTTCTTTGTGGTTGCGGAGGCAGGATTTGAACCTACGACCTTCGGGTTATGAGTATCATACATTGTGAATCATTGCATTAAATAATTCCTATTTTATTAAATGCTTATACTGTCAAATCTACTGTCAATTTATTTCGTTTAAACATGTGATAATACTAACAAGCCTTCGGGTTTTTACCCAATGGTTTTGTCTTTGATGTTGTATTGCTAAAGTTTTAAACACAACTAAACTAATAGCAAAAAACACAGTCAGCAAGGTTTATTATCACCTTACTGGCTGTGCCTTTAAAAATTCGGGCTAAATTAATTATTGTGCCTGGCGTCCTGTGCAACTACCCTGACCTCGTCCTACACCGCCCTGGCCTTTGCCTTGTCCATTGCAATTCTCGCCACCAAAGCCTGCTCCCATCTTCTGACCGATTCTTGCTGATCCGGTTCCGTCGCAAGTAGCCTGATTTTCTTCAACAGCAGCGATAATTTCGTCAGCTTCTTCCTGTGTCATTGTTCCTGCCGCGACTTTTTTATCCAAAGCATCCTTTTTGATTTCTAACATTTCGTTCTTGAACTCTTCCAGTTTTCCCGCTTCGCTTGCAATTGAGCCATAGGAACTGCCCGTTTCAGACCTTTCGGCTATAACACTCTCAACTGTTTGGCCTGTCAACCCAGCAACTGCCTCAGCAGGTGAATTGTATGCGTAAGCAGCAAACGCGGTAATTGATGTTGCACCGACTACGAGTAATATTGCTCCAATAGTAGCAAATTTTTTGAACTTTGTCATTTCAAATGACCTCCTTATCAATTTGGGCTTTTTATTTAGCAACTTATTGCTATGGTTATAGAATAACGAATAATTGTGGCAAAATCATGTTTTTATTATTTAATTTGTATGGCATTTTTGCTCATATTAAAAAAACAACGATTGTATGGATCTTAGGTAGGAAAGTTGCTCTGATATAATGCTTGGTTGTTGTTTTAATAGCTCTGCCATACGCTCCGTTACAAATATACCCGCGGCTAAGTCATAAGAAAAGCCACGATAAAATGCCACAATCATTCTTAAAAAACCGATTCCCATCTAATTAAGGGAGTCCGCAAAATCACTTCCAATTCCTTGCACTGAAATTAATTAGCACTATTTTTTCCATAAAAAAGAATTGTAATTTGGGTTTAACCTTCACGGTAATCATTCTTTCTTTGGATGGAAATGATAAAGGTATCCTTTATAGGGCATGAGATATCACTAGTGTAGCAATGGTAGCTAATATGCTTATAAATCTTTTGCAATTTCAGACTTTGATATTTGAATATTCATGGGGCAGGATTTGTCACAAAGTTTACAGATTACGCTTACATCTTTATTATGCCGATACTAAAAATTTGAATAAAATCAAATAATCCAGGAACGGCACCGTAAGGGAAAAATATTCACACCAAGGTCTTTTAATAAGTTCTGTATCATCGTTCTCACCATACTTGCTTTGTTTTTTATTTTCATAAGCTTCACCCTCATCTTGTTCTTGTTACAATTGAATTATATCAGAGGCTTATGTCAAAGATATGTCCTCAATTCTCTAAATACTAACAGATGGTCTGCAAAAAAACATACTTTTGCCACATTTTTTGTCCATAATATAGTATAATTAAGATATTAAAAATAACGGGGTGATTGTATGCCAACTATATTAATTGCAGACGACAATAAGCAAATCACTTCCATTTTAGAGGAATATGCAAAAAAGGAAGGATATTTGCCTAAAGTTGCATTAGATGGTCGTGAAGCAATCAATCTGTTTCAGACGCTTCAGCCAGACATTGTTCTGCTTGATGTCATGATGCCAAAAATGGATGGCTTTGAAGTGTGTCGAGAAATCCGAAAAACTTCTAATGTTCCTATAATCATGATTACAGCACGAGGTGAGGATTTTGAAAAAATCATGGGACTTGATATCGGTGCGGACGATTATATTGTTAAGCCATTTTCACCCGGCGAGGTAATGGCAAGAGTTCGTGCAATTTTGAGAAGACTAACCCGTGTAGATGGACAAAACCAACAGGTGTTTTCTTTTGATAATTTAAAAATTAATTTGGACGATTATATAGTCTCAATAAATCAGCAAAATGTGTCTTTAACAAAAAAGGAAATCGAACTTTTGTGGACGCTTTGCACCAATAAAAACAAGGTGTTTTCCCGTGACAATCTGCTTAATAGCCTGTGGGGGTACGATTATTATGGTGACAATCGGACAGTTGATTCCCATATTAAGCGTCTTCGCGCCAAAATTGACGAATATAGTCATGACAACTGGGAAATAAAAACCATATGGGGTCTTGGCTATAAGTTTGAGGGAAAATTAAATGAAAAATAAAATTGCTTTTAAGCTTACTATGTATTTCTCAGCTGCGCTTCTCTTGTTCTCCATAATAATTGGCAGTGTTTTTATGACACTTTTTAAAAATCATACCATGGAATTGCAAAAAGCTGACTTAGAAAAACGTGCAAACACGATGGCAAATACGCTTTCTGAATTTATGGGTGGAGCAAATTCAGGAATGAGAACGATGGGCGGCTATGGCGCATATCTCCGCTTTTTAGATGAGATTGCCATGACCGATGTATGGATTGTGGACGAAAATCTTAAACTAATAACAAGCGGTCACATGGTAGATCAACAGTATAACTATGCGGATTTGCCACAGGATGCGGAAATCGTTGTCAACGAGGTTTTCAAAGGAAACACCACCTTTAGTGAAGGATTTAGTACTCTTTTGAATACACCGACCTTAACAATAGGAACTCCGATTCAATCCAACGGAAAAGTAATAGGCGCTCTTCTGCTTCATTCTTCTGTAGAAGGAATGAATGAAGCTACCGCACAGGGATTTGGCATTTTGTCAATTAGCATATCGGTGGCTCTGGCGCTATCGATTCTGTTATCCATCATGCTTGCAGTTGCTTTTACTAAGCCCTTGAAAAAGATGAACAATTCGGCCATGCTACTCGCCGAGGGAAATTATAGTGCTAAGACAGGCGTACAGCAAAAAGATGAAATTGGAGAACTTGCCTTAACAATCGACAGCTTAAGTGAACGTTTGAGTGTTGCCAGCCATGAGAGTGAACGGCTTGACCAGCTTCGCCGTGACTTTGTAGCAAATATTTCGCATGAACTCAGGACACCCGTTACAGTTATTCGAGGTTCCCTTGAAGCCCTGTGCGATGAGGTTGTAACCGATCCTGAACAAGTAAAAAGCTATCATCGTCAAATGCTGAATGAAAGTATATTTCTGCAAAGGTTGGTAAACGATTTACTCGATTTATCTCGCCTTCAAAATACTGACTTTAAAATAGAAATGCAAGAAATCAGCCTGTGCGAAGTTCTAAGTGATGTAGTGCGTAGCGCGCAACACATGGCTCAACAAAAGAATATTGAAATTAAGTATGAGCAGAATTCGCTGATGTGTACAGTGATGGGTGATTATGGACGGCTACGCCAGATGTTCCTCATCATTATTGACAATGCAATCAAATTTTCTCATCCAAACGGTGTCGTCTCCGTATCTTTAACTGATCAAACCGTATCAATCCTTGATAATGGCATCGGAATTTCTCAAGAAGATTTGCCATATATTTTTGACCGCTTCTATCAAGTAAAGTCAGGGGAAAATAGAAATGGAACCGGTCTAGGTCTAGCTATTGCGAAACAGATAGCAGACAGGCATCATGCTCGTGTTTCAGTAATAAGCAAGATAAATGAAGAAACCGAGTTTCGCTTTCAGTTTTGTAATGAAAGGTGTTAATATTTATAAAACATTGATGTCAAAGAGATAGTTTTGCTCATTGCTTTTCGGCAAAGATTTTTTGCAACAGAACTTTTATATCTACGTATACTGAAAGTGAAGGTGATTTTATTGGGTGATTGTGAACTTCCTATAACAATAAGTATACTGGCATGTGCCCTCGCTGATAATCGAAGCAGGAATGAAATAGATTTATTAAGTGCATTATTTACACAATTGGGTGATACACTTGCAACAATAGCTATTCAAAATGAAAATAATAACAGCCAAAATTGAACGCTATCACTATAGCAAACAGCACCATAAATAAGGCTAAGTTGCTGGGATCTATTGCAAAAATATTTTGGGCTTCATAATTATACACTTAATGATGTAATTTTAGCACTATACTTTAGGAGTGCAAACAGAATCTGAAAATACATAAAGGAAAAGCTGGCACATCAATGCAACTGAATAAGTTGCATTGATGTGCCAGCTTTTTTACAACTGAATTAAAAACTAATCCTCTTTTAAACTAAAGAATTACTTTTTATTTGATTATATTATAGAACTATCAAACAACTTGAATTTCTTTAATAAACCTACCTTCAGTATAAACATGTGTTGCACAAGATACACAAGGATCAAAAGAGCGTATTGTTCTACCTATCTCAACAGGATTTGCTATATCTTTTATAGGTGTTCCTAATAATGCCTTTTCTGCAGTTCCTTTTATATTATTGCTTTGAGCAGAAAGATTCCATGCAGATGGAGTTATGATTTGATAAGTTGATATTAGGCTATTTTTTATGGTTATCCAATGTCCAAGTGCACCACGTGTTGTATCAATCAACCCTTTACCAATCGCCTCTTTGGGAACAGTATATTCTTGTTGTACGGAGACTCCAGGTATCAAATTATCAATTAATGTATTCATTATTGACACAATTTTTTTTGCTTCTAATGCTCTTGCAATTGTTCTGTCCATTGTTGATATACCATTTGTATAATCACCACATAACCATTGTCGTGCTAGTGGTCCTACTTCAAATGGTACATTATTATACCTTGGAGCTTTTATCCATGAATAAGCCTTTTCTTTTTCAATATCAGGTTCCAAATATATATGATTATTTTCTGGATTTTCTTTATACCATGAATAATCAACTTCTTGAGTAATATTTTTAGGATTAAATTTGCTCATGGTATCTTTTGTAAATACAAGTGGATCAACATATAAAGTACCTAAGTCTTTATAATTATTAAAGCAACCGTAACTTAATAAATTTCCATAACCACGACCTAATTTAAAATATTCAGGATAATAATTTGCTATTTCATAAACATCTGGAATCATTTTTTCATTAATAAAGTTTGCTATATTATTAAGAATTGACTTAATACTTATAATTTTATCAACTGTTGCTTGAGTTGTAATTCCCCCTATGAATACTCCATGATTGTGAGGGGCTTTTCCTCCAAGGATTGCAAGCATCATATGTGCACTTCTACTTATTTCAAGTGAGTCAAAATAATCCTTTACTATTTTATCATTCTTTTGTTTTGGTAATCTAAAATCTCTATTATCAGATTTAAATAAAGGATAATCTTCTGGCAACTTTATAAAATCGGGAATGGTATATTGATAAAAATGTCTTAGATGATTTTGCAGAAATTCACATCCATGAATTATATCTCTAAGATATCTGCCCTGTTCAGACGGAACAAAACCCATAGCATCTTCCAAGGCAAGCGTAGAGGCCATCGAATGTGCCGTTGAACAAATCCCACATATCCGCTGAGTAAAATAGACAGCATCAAAAGGGTTTCTACCTTGTAACATTTTTTCAAAGCCCCTAAACATCATGCCCTTTGTTTTAGCATCTATAACACAATTATTTTCTACATCTGCCTGAATCTCCATAAAACCACTTATACGAGTAACGGGGTTAATTACAATTTTTTCAGGCATAATCATTCTCCTTTTGTAGTATCGTAGCTTATAAACGGTTCCATAGCATCAGGGAACCCAAACTGAGCACAACCTATACATGGAGAATCATCACCAATAGGCCAATTAACACGCTCATTCCATTTCCTTAAAGGACAATCAATAGGTGTAACGGGCCCCCTACAACCTAGTTTAAACATACATGTCTTTTCGCCCAGTTTTGTAGCAAATATCCCACGATCAAAATAAGATCTTCTTGGGCATTGATCATGTATAGTCTTGCTGTAAAACATTAATGGACGGTTTTTACTATCCAATGGTGGTTCTCCAAATAGCAATATGTACGAAAGCGTACCCATAAACCAATCTGGATGACATGGGCATCCTGGTAGTTGTATTACTTTCTTATTTAATACTGATTGAACCCCAACACATTCTGTTGGATTTGGTCTTGCGGCTGAAACGCCACCGTGAGATGCACAAGCACCAACAGCAATAATATTTGTTGCATTTTCTCCAAGTCTTTTTACCGCTTCAAGACCTGTTACCTCTTTATCTTTCCAACGACCAATATATTGATAAACACCATTATCTTTTGTTGAAACAGCGCCTTCTACAGCAAGTATATAATCCTTTCCAATTACATCAAACAATTGATTAGTAGCATTACTACCTTCAGTAGCAATTAAACTATTGCTGTAAATAAAGTTAGTCATCTCAGAAATAAGATACTGAAAATCTGGATCTGATCCATTCAAAAGAGATATTATGTTTCCTGAACATCCATTTAATTCAAGCCATACAAGATCTCGCTTTTTTATTGAACCATTATTCATTCCATTTTTAACTTTATTTATAAGACTTGATATCATTTTATTTTGATTTTTATATTTAGGACACTTTATTTCAGATGAATTCAATTATATAATCACCTCAAGTGTATTAGTTTAGGTTACCTACTACGGGTAGCTTACTTAAAATATTACTTCCAGCGTGACATGAATTAAATTTATTGGTTAAATCATTTCCCGCACTGAGTCCAAAATGAGTTGCAGCTGCCCATGCGGCATTATTTGTAACATCATATACAACACCATTAACAGCAACATATGCTGGATTACCATTTTTACCGTTATATTTTGAAAGCTCTTCTAAAGTAAAAGTCTTATTGTTATTTGTAACAGTATTCTTTTGTAAAAATACGGGTTTATTTTGCTGCGGAATTACATTAACTTGAAGTTCATAATTTTGATTTAATGATTTAATAAAATTTTCGAGCAATATGACTCTGTCCTTTAAATGATTAAGTATATTCCATTTATTTTTATATGTATTTGAATTTAACTTATCTATATCTTCTTTTATATCTTTTATTATGTCATCCAGAAAATCTCCAAATAAATTTTGTTCTTTCATAAAAGTCTCCAAAAATAATTATATATTTTTATCGTAATCTAAAGGCTGTTTTGTTGTTATAAAAGTTGTTAACAGATTCTTGGAATGGTTTGACCCTCAAGTGTAGGAATTATTCTTTTACCTCCAATTTGAGTATTCATGTAAACCATCGCATTTTTCTCCAAAGCAAAGTGACCAATAATTTTAGCATCCTTGCAATTAGTTAAGTTTTTAATTCTGCTTAAGACTTTATTTCCGCTCCCCTTTTTTGTCACTAAAACCATTCTTCCTTCACAAGCTAGATATAATGGATCCACACCTAAAATTTCATTAACTGTTTTGACTTGATTATCTATTGGTATCTTATTTTCAAAAAGCTCTATATTATAATCAACACTTTGTACTATTTCATTTAATACGGTTGCTATTCCTCCTCGTGTTGGGTCTTTCATTAATTTTATATTTTTAAGTTCTTCACCTAATCCCAAAATCAAATCATTTAATGGAGAGCAATCACTTGTAATGTCAGTTTGAACAGCAAGATCATATCTATCAATTAATATTGCTGTACCATGCTGTGCTATTGTTCCTGTAATTATTATTTCATCACCTGATTCAATATTACAAGGTCTATAAAGTTCTGATACAATACCTATTCCTGATGTGTTAATAAAAACCCCATCAGCACTTCCTTTTTCAACTACCTTCGTATCTCCTGTTACAATTTTTACACCTGTTTTTTTACAAACATCACTCATAGACTTTGCAATGGTACACAGACTTTCAATTTCAAATTCTTCTTCGACAATAAAACCTACGCTTATGTACAATGGAATAGCTCCTGCTGTTACAAGGTCATTAATAGTTCCACAAATTGAAAGTTTTCCAATATCCCCTCCCTTAAAAAATAAAGGCCTAACAACAAAGCTGTCAGTTGTATACGCTAATTTTGATGAGTCTATAGAAAAAACAAAAGAGTCAGAAACCCCGTCATTATCTTCATCACCATAGTTTTTTAAAAACACGCTTTTTATTAATTCGTTTGTATGAATTCCTCCATCACCATGAGATAGTTTTATTGTATCCATCATCTCTATATCCTCCCAGAATATCTATAATAAACTGAACAAGCACCTTCAGAAGATACCATACAAGGTCCTAATGGATTATCTGGATTACAGTTTTTTCCAAATTGTTTACACTCATTTGGAGTTTTAATACCAAGTATTATTTCACTGCATTGACAACAGGATGTTTTTAAACTATTTTTCTCTTTCAAATTCAATTTTTTTTTGGCATCCAGCTTTTCGTACCTATTATTTATAACCAGTGCTGAATTTGGGATTTGCCCAATACCTCTCCAATCTGCATTATCAATATGAAATACTTCATTCATATAGTGCTGAGCTGTTTTATTGCCCTGTGGGGTTACGCATCGATTATAAAGATTTGTAAATGTTATTGGCTTTTTTTCAGTAATTTGTTCTAATAAAAGACTAATTCCTTGTGTAATATCATCAACTTCAAAGCCACATATAACCGCAGGAATTCCGTACTTATCTGTAATAAAGTGAAAAGCTTCTGCTCCCAAAACAGACGCAACATGGCCAGGGCAAATTATGCCGTCAATTTTATTTCTATCATCTTGCAGTATTAAACGCAAAACAGGTTCCATTCGTTTTAAAGCAGTGAAAAAGAGTAAATTATCAGGTCCATTTTTATACACATTTTTTATCATTGCTGCAAATATTGGTGCGGTAGTTTCAAAGCCAACAGCTAAAAAAACTACCGTTTTTTCTTTGTTTTTCAATGCAAGAGTTATCGCATCCTCTGGAGAATATACCGTATATACTTTTGACTTATTTTCTACAAGGCTATTTGACGTTCCTCTTACTTTTAACATATCACCAAAGGTTACAATAATTATATTTTCATTTGAAAGCATTTCAATCACCATATCTATGTAAGACTCATCAGTAACACAAACAGGACAGCCTGGACCCGACAACAACTTTACTTGTTTTGGAAGTATATGACGAATACCCGATTTTGAAATAGATTGTGTATGTGTTCCACACACCTCCATAATTCTAATTTCCTTATTGTAATTTTGAGTGTTAGAATTAAGCTTATCCATTAATTTTTGGCTATCCATTTTCAACGCCTTCAATCATTTCATTAAATGTTTCATTTATAAAGTTATAGCGGTCTAAATCAATCTTTTCTATGGCAAACCCCGCATGAATTAATACATGATCGCCAATATTTAGTGAACTAATTAGCTGTATATTTATTTTCTGACGTATACCCATAGTTTCAACATATGCATAATCGTTATATATTGATGAAATCTTTGCTGGAACAGCCAGACACATAGCCATCCTCCTCTAACATAGATACAGTTGCTGCTGCCTGGCCAAAAGATAACCCACCATCATTAGTTGGCACAAGCTTGTTATAATACACATTAAAGCCTTGACTTCTTAATTCGTTATAAATCTTTGATAAAAGATAGTGGTTTTCAAACACACCACCACTCAATACTACGTCGTTTATATTATATTTTTCTTTTATTTTTTTAACACAGCTTATTGTTGCATCACTTATAGTATTATGAAATTTGGCTGATATATATGATGCAGGCTTACAGTTATGCAAATCAGATATAACACCTTGTAAAATATTATTAAAATCAAGTATCAACCTTTCATCAATATTATTCATTGAATAGTCATACATATCTGTAACTGTATTATCAATTATATTTTCAAGCACAATTGCAGCCTGAGCATCATAAGTAACTTTAGTTATTTGAAATACAAGTGTAGCTATGCAATCAAAAAATCGTCCCATACTTGAAGATTTAAAGCAATTAATATTATTTTGAATAGCTTTTTCTATAATATCTATTTTCTCTTTATCAATATAACTTAAAACATCTTCTGCTTTTGATTGTATTGAATGCAAATAAGAAACAGCACATTTCCACGGCTCTTTAATGGCTGAATCTCCGCCTTGAATATTCACATACTTTAAATGACCAACTCTTTTAAAATTAGACATTGTACCAACAAAGAATTCTCCTCCCCAAATTGCTCCATCGATTCCCATTCCTGTTCCGTCATAAATAACGCCAATGACATTTTGGGTAAGCTCGTTTTCTTTCATACATCCTGCCATATGTGCATGATGGTGCTGAATTGGAATTTTTGTTTTTATAATCTTATTGGCATGTTTAGTAGAAAAATAATCTGGATGCAAATCATGTGCTATAAATTGCGGTTCTGCTTTCAATAAATTTTTAAGTCTATTTATAACCTTAATATATTCACTACATATTTCAGTGCGATTAAGACTACCCATATATTGGCTTATATGGGCAAACCCTTTATGTACTAAACAAATAGAAGCTTTTTGTTCACCACCAAGAGCCAAAATTTCGTTATTCGATTTTATTTTTATTGAAGTCGGAGAGTATCCTCTTCCACATCTACTTATCAAAACTTCATTATTAAAAACTCTTACCACTGAATCATCGACAGGCGTCATTATTTCACGGTTATGTATAAGAAAGTAGTCTGCTACTGAGCTTAGTTTATTTATTGCATCGTCATCTTTATAGCAAATAGGCATACCACTTATATTTCCACTTGTCATCACAAGATATTTTAAATCATCATCAAAAATCAAATAATGCAAAGGAGCATAAGGCAACATAACACCGTATCTCTTAAGTCTTGGTGCAACAGACTCAGGTAAAATATCATTGTTACTTTTACTTAAAAGAACAATTGGTTTCTTATTGTTTGAAATTGTTTCTTGCTCCTTGATATTCATTGTACAAATACTTTCTATGTCTTCTATATCTTTAGCCATAATTGCTAAAGGTTTGTCTGGTCTGTTTTTTCTTTTTCTTAGACTAGTAATAGCTTTATCATCTATTGCACTACATACAAGGTGATATCCTCCAATACCCTTAATTGCAACTATTCTTCTTTTTTTTAGAAGCTCTTTCACTTTTGTGATTGGGTTATCACATTCTACTTTTATATTATTACAATCAAAAAGCTGATACTGTGGACCACATTTAGAGCAACAATTTGGTTGTGCATGAAACCTTCTGTCATTTGGGTTTTTATATTCATTATTACATTGATTGCACATTTCAAATAAGCTCATTGAAGTACTAACTCTGTCGTATGGTAAATCATTTAAAATTGAATATCTTGGTCCACAGTTCGTACAATTCGTAAACGCATAATGATATCTCCTGTCATTATTACTTCGAATATCATTAATGCAATCTTCGCATACTGCAATATCAGGAAGAATTAAACCCTGATGATTAATATTTTTCAAACTATTTAAAATAATAAAATCGTTATTATTAGCAATTTTAAGCTGATGTATTTGTATTTCTTGAATTATTGCGTTTTCAGGAGGACTTTTAGTAATTATATTTATAAAATTATTAACATCATTTTCATTTCCACATACATCTATAACAACTGAAGCACCTTGATTTTTCACAAATCCTGTAAGGTTATTCAACTTTGCAATTTTATATATAAATGGTCTCATACCAACACCTTGAACAAGCCCAATAATTTGTATTAAATAACGAACTTTTTCAACCACTTATTTTTTCTCCTTCAATATGTTCTAAAACCGCTGTAAGACGTTGTATGTCTTTCTTCTGCACCAAAATTTTTGTCCAGTCACCAACAAGATTACTGTTTCTATCCTTAAAATGCTCTCTTAAACTCTCTTCGCTTATGTGACTATCTGTATGTACCGTAATACATAATTCATTCACTTTGGATATTTTATTTTCTTCACAGAGGCTTAAAATTGTATTATATAAATTCTCATTTAAAAAAGTATCATGCATTACTCAATTCCTCCGATATAATGTTTGTGATTATTTGTTCTACTTTATAACATATGTTATAAAACTTCTCTTTTAAAATAGAACTTAGTTCATCACCAAAGCCAACTTTCTCTACTTCAATGCCAATCATGTATCCCTTTAATTTCCTGTTATATATCTTCATGAAATCAATAATGCTCATATCATGTTGAGTATTTATAGCATTAGATGATTTTAAAACATCATCAAGACTAAATACATCTATGCTTCCAGGCTCTGCTCCTGTGTAAAGTGCATCTAGTATTATTACAAAATCATTATTGTTTAATAAATTGAAGTAGGTTTGGCAATCTGTTTCTGCAATAATTATTTCAATATTAAGATCTTTAAATTTATTTAATAAGTTTTCTGCTACTGCAATGGCTATTCCATCATCACTCATTAATCTATTTCCGATAGCAATTAACTTTATCATTTTAATACACCTATTTTATTTAAAACTTTAATTATATTTATTATAAAAATAATTAAATAATGTCATACATATATTTTTATTGTTTAATATAACAATTATTTATGAATTTTAAAAAATAACAATTAAAGATACGGACTTATGTACATAATTTATAAAGAAAAAGCTGGCTCATCAAATGTAACTCAAGAAGTTGCATTGATAAACCAGCTTTTTCGCGTTGCATAAAATTATTACTTTAAAAGGTTAGTTCTGCACATTTTCTATTTCTTAAGATTTTTTGAAATAGAACCCCTTAAATTACTTAAGCCAACTAAAACTCTCAAGCTCAATTCCGGCTGAGTTTATTGTAATAGCAATCATAATATAATAACCGACAAGCACCAAAAACTCCATCATCTGATCTTCATTATAGTATTTTTTGAGATTATCCCAGTTTTCATCACTTAACATATGTCTTTCAACTATTTCATCAACAGCAAACATAAGTGCTCTGGTGTTATCATCCCAAATTGGGCTGTTTTCTACAGAAAGTGAATCAATTTCTTCTTTGCTTAATCCACACTTTTCAAGAAAAGGTTTATGCTGACTGTACTCATAAATATTGCCGGTTCTCCATGCAATACGTAGAACAATTTTTTCTTTTTCAATAGTTTTTATTAATCCAAACTTATAAATTGACACCCAGAAAGCGAACCTAAATTTATTAGATAATTTAAGATGTGAAAATGTTTTAGCAACATTGAGCGTTTCAGGAGCATGTGCCCCAGCTTTCATTATAAACATGATTATTCTGTTTACAAGTGTAGCATCTTTAGGCTCAATATATGAAATTTTTGACTTCTCGGGAATAAACCAATTCCCTTTTGGATATTTTGAAGGATCGAAAAAATATTTTGACATAATATTTCCTCCCTGAAATGATTTTTAAATGTTTATTATTTAATAAATATATGAATTATGTTGCAAAAATATTTTAGGCTTGATAATTGCACATTTAATAATATAATTCCACCATAATATTTTAGGAGTGCAAACAAAATATGAAAAGTAATTTGTTCAAATGGAAACATTTTAATCTAATATTATATTCCAATGCGTTCGTTGGTATTTAAAATACGCTTTATCTTACAGAGACCTCTCTGAAATTATGCAAGAAAGAGGTTTGTCGGTTGATTATTCGACAATTTTTAGATAGGTCAAGCAATATGCTCCGATTCTAAATAATAATCTCCGCAAACATCTTTGACCAACTAACAACTCTTGGAGGATAGATGAAACTTACATAAAACTAAATGGCAAATGGATGTATTTATATATGGCTGTAGATTCAAATGGAAATACAATAGACTTTTGGTTATCAAAGTCTCGTGATAAAAAATCCGATAAAAACTTCTTCCTAAAAGCCTTAAATTCCACCCACAATCAAATGTCAAGAGTTATCACAGCAGATATATATAACACTATGCGATGGCTATTTTAGATTAAAAATATTATGGCGATTTAAGTTGCATTACTGGCATCGGATAATTAAGTATCTGAACAATATTATAAAACAAGACCATCGGCATATAAAAAAAGTAACAAATCATATGCTTGGATTTAAAAGCTTTCAATCTGCCTGCTCTGTTATTTTAGGAATTAAAGCAATGCACATGATACACAAAAGTCAAGCTGGCACATCAAATGTAACTGAAGAAGTTGCATTGATAAACCAGCTTTTTTATATTGCGTAAAATTGTTTTGTTAAAGGATTAGCCCTACTCATTTACATTTATTTAGATTTTTTGCAACAGAGCCTAACTATACTCTTGATCCCTGTTTAAACATATTTAATAGACGGAGATAATGATTTGATTCTCGCAGTACATGGTCTCCTAACAGCGGAATTATAATAGATTTTATTTTGCAATCTATTAATCCTTGTGTACCCTGCGTATTAAAATCTTTGATCTTTTTTGTAGCAGCTAAGCTATCTTCAGTTACCTTACTAATCGAATTTGTTCGATTCATTGCCTCTATAGCTTCTTGTGTTAATTGATCAAATTCATTGCCAAAATTATTAGCAACGTTTATTAAGTCATTTTCTGTTGGATCCAGTAAACCTCGTATGAATTTCGAATGTTCTGCCATAATCCTATTCCAGAATGCTTCTTGCTCTAACTCTTCTTTTTCTATGTTAAAGCTTTCTCGTCTTTGTATCCTTTGTATCATCTTTAGATATAGCTTTGCTTCTCTTAATATATGATCAATCAATAATGGGTAATTTACAGAAAACAAATTACAAGTTAGTACGTTAGATAAAATATTAGTTTTAAATTTGATTAATGAACTAATTAATCCAATTGCATAGTCATTAAGTTCAACAACCATCTGCTCATACTGTGAATCAATTGATCTGGGGTTTCCTTGTAAGCTGGACTCAGCCTGAGTTAACTGCACTGGTATATTTACACCTGTGTAGCCTGCTGAAAGCATTTCAGCCTTAAGTGTATAAGGGGTTACAACTTCACCTGATAGAAGAACAGCGGGGTCAACGACACCATTTGATAGTGCTATTGTTTCACGTAATAATGAATCAAAGTCTGTACGAAAGGTGTTAGCTTGGCTAATTAGGTTGTAATCTTTAGAAGTAAATCCAACTTGCAAGAAAAAACTATGTTCCTTCATAATTCTTGCAAAAAACAAATGAAGAGCTAATGATTGCTTTGTAAATTCGTTAGCAGAGATCATAATATACCTTCTTTTTAAAATATTAAATTATTGTACACATTATTATAACTATGCTAGTTATTCCGTGTTGTGAATTATTGTTAATTTAAGGGTTCTGTTGCAAAAATATTTTAGGAGAGTTGAATTTAAAAGTTTTCAATCCGCTTGCTCCATTATTTTCGGTATTGAAGCAATGCATATGATACAAAAAGGACAAGCTGGCACATCAAATGTAACCCAAGAAGTTACATTGATAAACCAGCTTTTTTATATTGCGTAAAATTGTTTTGTCAAAAATATAGTCCTGCTCATTGCTTTTTGGCAAAGATTTTTTGCAACAGAACCCTCATTCCTTATATACCCTCATTAGTTAATATCTTTTCAAACTTTTTCTCTGATAGTATTTCGTTTGTCAGAAATTCACCATTATAAAACAGACTATATGTGGTGAACGGAGCAGGAGAATTTTGTGCTTGCTCCGTTTTTTGAAGGTGGATGATTTTGAAAGGAACTCCTTTTTTCTTTGCCACATTTTCAATAATTGGAACATACTTAACTGTAAAGGGACATTGATTTGTATAGTACAAAACAAAACCTTGTTTACTAATTTTTGGTGTTTTCACATGGTCTTTAAAACTTGGCTTTGGTGCATTTTCTTCAAATGGCAAATACAAAAGTTCATAATATGGCTGTGCTGTATCCGCAAGAAGAAATCCTTTGTATTTCAAATACTTAGGATCAGAAAGGAAAGGCATTTTCTTTTTTGAGGAAAGAACAACAAGTCCTAATTTTCCTTTTTCTTTGCTATCTTTGATGCATTCCTCCAAAAGCAGATTAGAATTACCCAGACCTTTGAGTTGTCCTGATACCCAAAAGCAGTTAATAAACATATACCCATCAGCATCAATAGGTGACCAAGCTTTTTCAGATGGAATATACTCAATAAAGCATTTTCCCCGTACATCGCATTTTTTGAAAACAAGACCGTCATCAAAACTATCTGAAATCCACTGCTTCTTAGAAGCTACTTGACAATCCTTATTGTTTGAAATAGCACAGCAAATATGTTCCTTTTCCAAATTATCCTTTGTTAATGTTATAATCTCCATATATCACACTCACTTCACACCACTAAATTAAATTTTATTTTAATGAAATGTAAATATTAATGTCTGCATTCTCCCAATCACTATTAAGATATTCCTCGAAATCTCCAGTAAAACTTCTGTTCAAATCCATTTTCCAGATTTCTCCCCAAGCCTCGGCAACTACTTTTTCCATATGTCCGTGTACTGAAAACTTTGCATATTTTCCTGCAGGAATAATTTTTACAGCCAGCTCGTCATTCTCTGGTTTTGAAACTTCATTGCCTGCAGTCACACAATATTGGTCGTTTGAGTAGTCAGAATAAAGCCCAATAGCGTACTCGTTAATCTTATTTTTGATTTTAGAATTCACTCCACCTTGATATAACTTTTCCCAAAGTCCACCGATAACTGCACTCATTTTAGGATCACTGTTACTTGTAATTGCACTAACACCTACAACAATTTTTTGCTCTAAATTTACTATTTCATAATTCATTTTTAATAACCTCCATATATTTGATAAGGTTATTATACGACACTTAATATGACGACAGTATGTCATATTATAAATAGTTTTTAAGAGTATTTTGAAGCTTTCTTTTTACATCAAGTCTAACTTCTTTAGGAGATAATACTTCACAATCCTCGCCAAAAGAAGATATATAGCTGAAAATCCAATCTCCCTTTGGATAAATAATTTCCGCAATAAAACTACCATCTTCAAGCTGTTCAAAAGAGTTAAATTCATCATAAATACGATAAGCCATCTTTTTTGAAAGTTTAAGCGTTAGTGTAATAAAATCTTCTTTGAATATATCTTTTTTGCTAAACACTTGTGTGGGTGGTCGTTTATGAAAAGTTTCATCAAGAACAAACAACGATTTTATTCTTCTTAACTTAAAAAATCTATTATCGCACCTTGTTTTGCAGTATCCGTACAAATACCAACTTTGTCCTTTAAAACACAGTTTTAGAGGATAAACTTCACGTTTTGTTTTTTCACCCTTGCCACTAGAATAAGAAAATGAAATGGTATTTTTACTCAGTATTGCAGATTTCAAGTTACAAAACAGCTCTTTTTCTTCTTGTGCATTATACCAAGATGTAAAATCCACCTCAATCCAGTCCGTATTAGTTTCACCAAATAAACTGCTTAGTTTTTCAAGTGCATTATCCGTTTCACTAAGATTAACTAAACTTACAGCCTTTATAGAAGATAGAATATTTGCTTTCTCTTCCTCGGTTAAGATAGTTTTGTTAAGCACAAAATCAGATAAAAGAGAGATACCTCCTCCTTTACCTTTGCTCATATATACAGGAATGCCTGCAGATGATAGCGTTTCAATATCTCGATAGATAGTTCTTGTGGAAACATCAAACCGCTCTGCAAGCTCGTTAGACGTTACTGTTTTTTTATCAAGCAGGATATATACGATTTCAAATAATCGGTTAATTTGCATTTTATCACCCTACTTTAGTATACACTTATAATATGACACCAGCAAGTCATATTATAAGTGATATATACCCCAGCATGGTTAAAAGTTACATTCCAACCACTTTCCAGAATATGCTTGCAAAAGGGCAGTAAACATATTTTAGTTTTCTTTAACTCTTAGATTCACATATTTCTCAACTTAATTAAATAAAATACAACTTCATGTTAAAATAATAAGATCATATATAATAATTAATTTTTATCTGAAATTGATACTTTTATGAAAATAAATAACAATAATATATTTGAAATTCCAGTATGGAAGAAGGTCTTGAAAAAGTAGTCATCAAAGCCTCCTTCCTATGAGGTAAAATATTGAATAATTTACAAAAATAGGGTTTGGAGTGCGGTATTTTCTGAGAGTGCCTTTTTAAAAATTCATATGCATAGTCTTTCTTTATTTTTATATAAACAGCCTCATTGATTAAAATTAATTTATCAATGGGGCTGTTATTTTTGCTTATTTAGTTTTCATTGTTGCATCAAGTATTTTAATGTATTGCCCTGCTTTTAGTGATATGGTGACTTTGCCGTTAAAACTGTTACTTTCAAGCACTGAACTTATGT